>FUFK010057903.1_pt1 | contig 22148 bp, 18 predicted proteins | sample 1021851 | NCBI WGS metagenome assembly FUFK01 (sample SAMEA51879418, study PRJEB19060) | metagenome
GTCTCCGGTAAAGTTGCTTATAATAGGCTCAACCAGATCTGTTCTAAAGGTATCTGGAATACTTCCGTAGCTAATTAATTCAGAATCAAAGTGATTAGGAATGTCTCTTGATTTACCAATATCAAATCCTAATAAATCATCGCTCCCTTGCATATTTCTATACATATCATCACCAAGTTTTATATTGCTTGAAGCACCTGTACCAAGCTTTAACTTGTAGATAGTTCTTGATGGATACAGTTTAGTACGAATATTTACATTACCACCTCCAAAAGCACCTGGTAAATCAGGCCTGTAGCTTTTGGCCACATCGATCCCTGATATCAAAGCAGTGCTAAATAGATCCAGAGGTACAGACCGTCGATCTGCCTCAGGACTTGGCATCCCAACTGAATTTAACTGGGCACTACTGTACCGGTCTCCCAATCCTCTTACTACCAAAAATTTATCATTGACAATGGTCACTCCAGTTACTCTTCTGACTGCATCCGCCACGTGACCATCTCCGGATTTTGATATCTGATCTGCGGAAATATTATCTTGCATTTCTAGAGCTTCTTTCTTTGACGCAATAGACTCTGCTTGACTTCCAGATCTCCTTTCAGCCTGGACCTCAACCTCAGAAACAGATATAACGTCTGCGACTAATTCCACATTAATAAATTCTTGGTTTGATACATCTATATTTTCAAAAGTCCTGGATACGTAGCCAATGTATGCGACCTTAATATCCACAAATTCTTCAGATATACCTTTTATAAAAAATTCCCCGTTCATATTTGACGCTGATCCCTGCCCAGTACCAACTACTATAACATTGGCTCCAATTAGCGGCTCTTTGGTTTTAGAATCGATAATCTTTCCTTTTAATACAGTGGACTGGTCAGCTACCAGTCCTGAAAAAGCAAGCATTATGCATAATTTTATTTTCAATAGTTTCAAAAGATTCACCTCACAATAATTTTTGATCGATAAAAACTAATTAGATGGAATTAGTGTTGAATTTGAACTGTGTTTGTTTTTTGTTAGGGTGGGATGCCACAGACACCAATGGAGCAAAATGACAATTAAATTGTGCCTGTGGCATGTAATTGTACTTTATCTATCATTTTATGAATATCAAATTAGAAATAGATTAGCGTTTGAATAGATATTAGATAGGAATGATGGTATTGAATTAATGTTCGAAGATGAATAAAAATGTGTGTCTAAATCTTTTTTTGTTTATGTTTCGAGTAGCTTATCATATGCTTTACAAACAATGAGAAACTTTACATATTTAATTATAACAATCTCTACTCTTGCGTCTTTTTTTAGTTGTAACGATGATAATTGGATAAGGATTAGTGAGGAACGGATTTATTCAATAAGCGGAGTGTCTGCTTTTAATAACGGCTGGCTAGTAGTGCATGATAATAAAATGGTTGACCAACCAAGGATAAGCTTGCTTTCAAAGGAAAATCAATTGAAGAAACTGAGATGGCCTCTTTCATTACTACCATATGATCTGGAAGCAATTCACTTAATTCCCAATTATGAAAATCAATATATTGTGATGGAGAGTACTGGAAAATGTTACAGAATTCTTGTTGAGCCAGATACTGAGCAGATAGAGGTAAAGGGTGAATTCAAACTCCCTGGATTAGGTGAATCCATGAATCTTGAAGGGGTTGCATTAATTGAGAATAATGGAATCCTTAAAGTGTTTTACGGAGATAGAGGATCAGATAGCAGACCATCTACGTTGTTTTTTGCGGATTATAATGTGCAACTAGATGAGGTCACGGTAGTAAGGTCGTATAGCTTTTCCTTATTAGAAGATATGTCTGACAAAAGGAGTATTGCAGACCTCATTTTTGACAAAAAGGGAAATCTCTGGAGTGCTGCAACGTCTGATCCTGGTAATGATGGGCCATTTGAAACTAGACTGTTCAGGGTTGGCAAAATGTCAAAAGAGGGTTCTTTCAGTCTAACTAGGCCAATGAAGTCAAGTAAGACGTTTGAAAACGAGAAAGTAGAAGCTATGACTACTTATAAAAATGGAATTCTGCTGCTAACAGATAATGAAAACTTTGGTTCAAGTCGATACTTTATTAACACTAATAAGCTACTTTAAATAAAGGTTGCTTACTTTTCATTCAACTTCAAACGATACCTTTTATAATAAGGCATATTAAGAAAGAACTCTATCAGGTATCGAATTCTTCCATGACTCTTTTCAAGGACAAGAACTAATTCATCAAAGGCAAACCACTTGCATTCGGTTATGCCTTCATCTCTATCTGGAACCAGTGGAGTGTTTTCATCACCTTTGAACTTAATTAGAAACCATTCTGTCTTTTTTACAATAACCTCTCCATCAATTCTTTTGTGATAATGTGTGGGTATAAGTTTCTTAATGATTTTTAATTGGCTTTTTGGTAACCCTGTTTCTTCACTTATTTCTATTTTGGCTGTTTTCTTACTGCTATTACCTCCCTCTACCTTTCCTTTTGGAAGATCCCACATCCCCCTTTTAAAAATGAACAGGATTTTATCGTTTTTTAGAACAATTCCACCAGCGGTCTCAATTTTATTATTCATTGGCCTTCAGTTTATACAAAAACTCATATTGCTCTTTATTTAGATCTTCAAATTTGATATTGTTAATAATAAGATTGTAGCTGGGACTGTCCTTGCTCCATTTCTTTGGCTTTAATACTTTTTTATTTTCATAGTCAATTGCTGATAATACGTACCTCATTGCATTTAGCCGCCCAATCATCTTGATATCAGAATTGATAACAACCCAGGGGCATTGATGGGTAGAAGTTTTTCGAAACATTTGTTCTTTATAGCTTGTGAATAGGCGCCACTTTTTATGCGCTTCCCAATCATTTGGTGACAGCTTCCAATATTTTAATGAACTTGACTCTCTCATGTGGAATCTTATTTCTTGGTTCTCTTTTGATACAGATAAATAGAATTTGATTAGAATCAGTCCATTGTTCATCTGCTCTTGTTCCCAGCTATTAATTTTTCTCATAAAATATTTATACTGTGCCTCTTTACAATACCCCATTGCTGGCTGGATCAAGGCTCTGGAATACCAACTGCGATCAAAGAAGTGAATCTTACCTTCTGCGGGCAATCTTTTCTCCCAAGTCCGAAACCAGTTTTTTGCCTGCTTTTTGGTAGGGACTCCAAGCTCTATCACATCTACAGCTTTTGGCATCATATTTTCTATGAATCGCTTAATGGTGGAACCTTTCCCTGCAGCATCTCGTCCTTCAAGAACTATTCCGACGCGCTTATTGTTCTTTATGACCCACTCCTCAAGCTTAAGCAACTCTACTTGCAATCGCTTTTTCTCTTTTGAATATTGACGAGTTGAGAGTGCCTTGTACTCGGTTCTGTTGTAAATAATCATAGCATAATTTAATGAGGCTTGTTTTTAATTGTGTTTGATGTTTTCTTCTTACACTAAACTATTTAACAGCTTAAAAAAGTTATATATCTAAGATCCTAAAATGTGCTAATGCAAAAGCATTAATATTGAAACATAGGTAGCCCTAACACAATCCTAACAATTGATATGTACTTTTATACATTAAATATGGTGTCTGATCAACACCACGGAAAAGTCAAGAGGTGACATTAATGAAAAATTTTATTATTCCAATCTTCTTTTGCTCCATCTATTTAAATGGCCAAAGCGAAGAAACTAATAATGGTTTTGGAATAACCATCCCATCTGGAGTAGGGATAGAAATATCTGGAGAGGTAGAGGTTGAGTTTATTGATGTTGAGGGAAGAGGTGGAGCCCAATATAGAGATGAGTTTATCCAAAAGGTTGACTACCGCAGTCCCTTTGTCGAAATAGACAAAACGGTTTTAGACTTCAAACTACTCTACACGGATAATCTCACCTATAATTTTAGCCTGCGATTTGATGATGATGGTGCTTATGCAGATAAGCACTTTTTAAAATATCAAACAAAAAGCTCAACGTTAGAGTTTGGTAAAAACCGTCCTCTTATAGCTTTAAAAAGAAAAACGGAAGGATATCCTCTAATTGGAACCGCCTACTGGAAAGGGCGTCAATACCATCTTGACTACCAAAGAAACTTCTCTTCATCATCGATTGGACTGTCTGTAGCTCTTAAAAGATTAATTGGATATGATGCTGCTGCAGAAGACAAATCTTTTGAGATGATGGTTTATGATGATACTAAAAAGATAGATGGCCAAACTCTTGAATTTGGAATGAGGGCAGAAACATCATTTGAACCTCTAAAATTACAGGGTTGGTACTACTTTGGGAAACTTGTTGATGATGAAGAATGGAAAGCAAGACTACATTATGATTTTGATTACTATGCAACTATTGAAGACGATCAAGTTTTAAGCAAAGACGCGTATGTGGGCCACTTTTGGTACGGAGGTAGGGCAGAGCTTTTATTGGGCAGTATACTTTCTCGAGCTGAGTATATATTTTCAGAAGATGGGTTTTTACCACGACATGGATATTATGTTGAAACCAGCACGTCTTTTGACCTTTTGTCTCTAAGCAATGTTTTTGCTTTATTAAGATTTGGCGAGCTGAAAATTGACCCCATGAGACTAACGGATTCTTTCATGAACCCTTACAGGGGCAGCTATGATACATCGTTACTTGAGAATGATGATGATGATAACGAGAGGTTCTATCCCCTATTGAAAGATCCTCAAACGTGGAACCGGACGATGATTACGATTGCTTTGGGTTACGATATAACAAGCTATGCCAAGCTGAAATTTGAATATTACATATTGGATGAAGAGACAGGAGATGATACTCAACCAGATGTAAATGATGACCAGATGCTGGTACAGCTGAAATTCAACTTTTAAACAAGTACAATAGGAGTACAACGATGAATACAATAATAAAAAGGGTATTACTCTTTTCATCTTTTTCTGTTTTGTTTTTCATAACAGGGTGTGAAGATGAAGCAGCAGATAATGATAATACATTATCTACAGATAAATTTAATATCAGCAGAGTTGATGTTAAGTCAACAGGAGACGCCAGTCAGTCTTCTCCTGAGCTGATTAGGTTTATCAATTCATCTGAGGGTGTCATTGTGAATTCGAGTCAAAACACAATTGACTTTTTTACCATTTCCTCCAGTGAATTAACCATTACTGGCGAATCAATCAATATAACCGATAGTGATGATGCAGAGTGCTCATCAATCGATGTGAGTGTAGATGAGAGCATTATTGCTGTTGTTGTTACTTTTGGTTCTTGTCAGCGCGGTGAGCTGTATCTTGTGGATGCTTCAACAAGACAAAAATATGGGCCTTACGAGCTTGGGTACAACCCAGATGCAGTAGACATTGCAGTAGACAACGAGTTTGTTGTGGTTGTTAACGAATATGATTATGAAGATGGCACTGCTGGTTGTACCGAGCCTTATTATCCTGGAGTTACGATTTGGGATGTAGGCCAGGGACTTGATAACGGAATACTAGTAAAACACATGAAAATTACTCATACCGGTGAAAATGGTAATTTAGCAGAGCCAGAGGGAGTAAAAATTGCTCCTGATGGAGAAACGGTATATATGACTTTACAAGAGTCTAATCAAATGGGATGGTTCTCTATTCTCAGTCCTCCAGATACGCTTCAGGATTACGTTTCCTTTACGAGTGCAATACATGAGCCAGATGGTATATGGGTAAACAGCACTGGTACCGTTGTGTGTACTGGCGGAGAGTATGATGGGAAACTAGGTGTCACCTTGCTTAATAGCGATGGAACACCTGGAGCGCAATACTACGCAAACCTCGCAGATGATCTTCCTAGCACCTGGACCTGGACAGATGAAAGAAAAGGCATTGAGCCGGAAGAAGTTGTCATAGCAGAGCATGATGGTAAATCATATGTGTTGGCAACGTTGCAAGATCCTGCAGCAGTTGTAGTTTATGATATAACAGACCCAACCAACCCAACGTGGGACTCTGGAGCAATTACACAAATTATTGACTACTCAACTGGAGATGGCGAATCAAAAGGCGAGTCTGAAGGATTGGCTTATAAAGATGGTTATGTTTTGGTATCTAATACTGCAGATCCCTCTGTTTGTTTATTAAAAGCATCTTGGGCTGAATAGTTAGGAAGCACACACTGTTTTTTAAAAGGGGGAGTTATTTATAATTCCCCCTTTTTTTATATAAAAAGATATTTGTTCTAAAAAACTAATCTGTACTGAATGCCTACGTTTCTTCCTTTTTCGGGCATGATTGATTTTATTCTAGAAAGATGATTATAGTATTCTTCATTGAAAATGTTATCGACCTGGAAAATGATTTTATGAATAGAGTTTGAAGAAGATATCGTATATGCAGCATTTAAATTAAAGGTTTTATATCCTTCGGTAGCATCTTCATACAGGCCCGTTCTGTTTTGATCAAAGACTTTATTGTATGCAAAATTAATTGAGATCGGTTCTAAGTTTAATTCAGTTGACAAAATAATTTTATCTGGAGGCATATAATATAGTGGCGAGTTTTCAGTTAGGTTTTCGCCTCTAGTTGCAGAAAAACTACCACCCACGTTTAGTATTTCGTTTATTTTATAATGAATATCTGATTCATAACCATGTATATAAACTTCCAAACCACTCATTTGATACATGTAGAGCCAGCCAGCAGATCCGCTGCCCCATTCAATCCAGTCTGCACCTGGCACATATCCAGATCCTAACTTTTTACTTAAGTGATAATTGGGACTGTAATTTTGATAACTTGTAATTTTGAGATCAATCGTTTTGTTGACATAGCTCAAGCTACCTTCTAATCCATATGTATGCTCCGCACCCAATTCTGGAAATCCAATTTCATAATTGTAAACTCCAAGGTGAGGGCCATCAGAATATAAATCCTCAATGCTGGGAGCACGGCTCGTAAGCATAGAACCTAAAGATAGCTCCAAATTTTCTTTATCAAGTATCGCTGCAGCTGAAACTGAAAATAGCGTAAAGTTTCTTTTGTCAATCTGATTTACATCTAGGTTTGCATAGAAATATTCACTAGTAAGATCGGGGTTAATAAAGTTGTTTTCAAGACGGAAAGAGCTTTGTAGTGTGTAGTTATTTATTTCCTTTTCGTAAAGTCCATAAACTGAAATTGAAATTTCTCGAGAATCGGGAGTCCAATAGAACTCATATGCCTGAAAATCTCTTATTTTAAAAAGCGAGCCAATGGTTCTGTGTTTGCCAGAAAGCTTTGTGTCTAGAGAAAAAATCTGGTGTGCTAAAATTACTGACGCATAGGAAGATCCTGTAACAGATTCAGAATGCCTGTAATCTATGTAACGCTGATCAATATCAAGGGTTTGAAAACCACCTATCGAAATATCTTTATGAAATCCAAATTTTTGTGTGTTTCTATGCATTGATATACTCACACCATTGATATGACCTTCAGGACTACCGGGAATGCCATAATCCATATCAAATCGTTCTAATGAGAAAGATGAGTGAGAGTCTTTTCCAAAGTACATATAGTTTCCATGAACCTCACGATTAACGGATTGTGTGTTTTTAAGCGTCCCGATTGGAGAGATTTGATTACCTAGCTCTCGATTTAATAATGATATTCTCATTTGATGGTTGCTGCTGAATGGGAGTTTTAAAGATATATTTTGAAAATGGCCTTTGTTAACTGTTTCTGCCCCAACCAGAGTTTTAATAGTTAACCTTTTATAGCGATTTTTATCATCTATATCTCTAAGTAAGTCTATAACCCCTCCGATCGTATTTGAACCATACAACAGGGATTCCGGACCGCGAATGATTTTTATCCCACTGTATGCACCCATGTCAGTACTAACAGCATGATCAACAGAGGTGTTTGATAGATCTCCTGTAGATATTCCGTTATCTGTAAGTAAAAACCTATGTCCTTTATATCCCCTCAATACGGGCTGGGCTGTTGCCTGGCCCATCGATCTCACAGACAATCCTGTTTCCTCTTGGATGGTTAAAGCCAAAGTTGACTTTAAAACTTTATGATATTTGTCACCAACTACATCAATGTTTGACGAAAAACTTTTAGGCTTAATTTTTGAATGAGCATCAACAATTAATTTTTCAAACTTTAGAGTATCTGTAGTAAGAAAAACTTTACCAATTTCATTGTTGATTTTTTCCAATACTACTAATCTGTTCACTTTCTTATAACCCATCATAGAAACCTCAAATGATAATTCACTCCCTAACAAGTCTTCCAGGATAAAACTGCCATCAACTTTTGAAGATGTTCCATAGCCAAGCTCTTTTGAAAAGATATTAGCACCGTGGATAGGTATTTTAGTTTCACTGTCAATGATAACACCCGTAACATTTTTAGGTTGGGAAAATAAAGACCCAACAAAAATGATGAGAAGGTGAATTGGAAAGCGTCGAAAGATTCTTTTTATCATTGCTAATAACCGTACTGATAAAACACCAGAAGCCTTAATGAGCCATATACGACTTTGAAGTCACTGCTTAAGTCTTAGTATTTTAATCAGAGCATCGTTATTTGTTTATAGATGCTTGAGATATACAAATGCTCTCTATGAGATACTATACCCTAGAGAGCATTTGCATTAGTTTACTTTTTAGTTTACTGTTACCGGAACGTTGTTTGTAGAAGTATAGTCCGAATGACCGTCATGCATTAATTGCAGCTTGAAGCTTGTTGAGCCTGAGCTAACGCCTTCCACATGAAGCGCGTTACCATGTTCATCTCCGTGGTCATCGTGATCATCACCGTCTTCTTCATCATGTCCTTCAACTTCCACAACTGCAATGGTTGCATCATATTCAGAGACTACAAGGCCATCTCCATCATCATCGTGATCGTCCCCATGGTCATCGTGGTCATCATGCTCATCATCTGAATGTTCTATCTCATTGCCTTCATGATCAAGAAAGTGGACAGTAAGCTCAAGAGTTTCTCCAACGCTCAGAGTAACACCACCGGTCGAGGCTCCTTCAAATTCTCTATATACCTCATTCCCTGCCTCGTCTTCTAGAACGAATCCATCGGCATCAGTGTGCCCTTCTTCGTGATCGTGATCATGGTCATCATCTTCACAACCTGTTGTGAATAGTAACATACCTGTAAATAATAAAGTAACGTACGGCTTTAAAGCTCGTAAAAATAAAAATTGCATAAAATGCTCCTAAAAATTCTAATGTTAAGATCGCGCCATAAGTAAATGTGGCGCGATTGAAAAAGTATTGATTTATTTAAAGGAGATTTGGTGGGGGTCGACCATATAGCTCTACTAACAAAAACCCGGCAGTTGAATTGGTCTTGGCTAAAAAGAGAGGAGACTCACTTTTATCTAATAAATATCTCCCCGTCTCTTCAAATGTAATTCTTTGGGTTTCTTCATTTAAACATCTATCACATTCAGTAGGTGAAGATTTGTGTTGTTTATTATTACAGTCAACATCACACATTCCCTGTTCGCTTTTGACTATATCGTAAGAGCCGTGGAAATGCACAGAACTTCCTACAAGAAGTAGTGACAGGACAAAAGTGGTTATAGACTTAATCATATAGCACAAAAATTAAACGCTCTTAACGTATCTTGAAAACCCTTTGATGATAATTTTTGAAATATCTAATCCTCAGGATATTTTTGGAAGACTTATTGTAAACCTGCATTTATCTTTCTTTGAATCTGAAACAAAAACCTCCCCTCCGTGAACTAGTGCTATGTGTTTTACGATTGCAAGGCCTAGTCCTGTACCCCCAGCTTTCCTATCACGAGACTTATCAACTCTATAAAATCGTTGAAAAACTTTATCTCTATGCTTCTCTGATATCCTTTGACCTGAATTTTCAACATGGATAAGAACCTGCGAGTCAGCCTCAGCAATAATTTTTATATCCCTTCCACTGTCACCATACTTTATGGAGTTTTCTAACAAGTTTGCAACAGCTTCCCTTAGCAGTTGTGCATCTACGCTTGCTCTTATGTCGTCGCAATTTATCAAGATTCGGTTATTGTTTTTTTGGGCCTTGTCGAGCACATCATCCACCGATCCTTCAAGGATAGCTTTTATCTCCATATCGACTAACTCAATACTACTATCTTCCTCCTTTGATTCAATTTTTGACAACCTCAGCAAATCATCAATAATATCATTCATCCGGTTAGTTTGGTTTAATACCTTACCATAAAACTCATGCTTCTTATCATCTTCAATGTTAGATGTTTGAATAATCTCCATATATCCGAGCATCGAGGTTATGGGGGTTTTTAATTCATGGCTTACGTTTGCAACAAAGTCTTGCCTGAGTCTTTCTAGTTGTTTTTGGAAAGTAACATCAGTCATCGTAATTAATATTCCAGATACTGTTTTTTCTTTAATCAATGGGGTCCCATTAAATATTATCGTCCTCTTTTTATTGGTTTTAATAACTATTTCATCTTGTGTTTTACCCTTTTTCTTCTTGACCTTTTTGATAAATGAGGTGACCTTTTTTTGTCTAATAATACTGGTTGCTTTTTCTCCAATAATATTTCCTGCTTCAATGTGTAGGTATTCTTTAGCGATGTCGTTAATTGAAAGAACTTTCATTTTATTATCGAGTGAAATAATCCCATCCTGCATACTAGAAAGCAATTCTTCTCGATCATCTTTTTCGTGCTGAATTATTCTGATTTTTTTTTCAATCTCAACTGCCATCTTATTAAGCGATATGGCTAATGAAGCTAGTTCTTTTGTTTTAGGGATTGGTATAGGGTCACTTAGTTGAAAGGTCTCAACAAATGACTCAGCATCTTTTCGCATTAATTGGAGGGGTATGGTTACTTTTCTTGAAAAGTAAAAACTAATAAGCAACAGACTAAACCCTATAATAACCCCAAGGTAAACGACCTGCTTTTGTAAGTCCTTAATAATCATTTCTAAGCTGCTTAGAGACATAGAAACCCTTACCGTCCAATTGTTTTTATCTAGTAGTATTGGAATAGCTAGATACATCATTTCTTGATTAAGGGTAGTACTGAACCTCTGGGAGGATCCTACTCCATTTAATTTAGATTGAATTATTTCAGGTCTGTTTAAATGATTATCCATAAGGGAGGGTTGTTCATCAGAGTCTGCAATTACCACGCCGCTTTCATCGACAATCGTTATCCTCATATTAGTTTCTTTACCAGCGGTTTTTACAAGATCCTGAAATGATTGCCTTCCACCCTTATGAAAGGTAATAAGCTTTGAAGTTAGAACGGCTCGATCGTAAAGATCTTCTTTCACATGTTTATAATAGAAGTCCCTAGTAATTTGATTAATAAAGAAAACCAGTACAATGAGTGCGATAATAATAATCGGCACATAGGAATAAAATAGTTGTATGAAAAGTGGTCTACGTTTCATTGGGCTGAAATCTATATCCAACACCCCTGATAGTATTAATTAATTTTCCTCTTTTACCCATTTTTTTTCTTAATCCAACAATCTGAAAATCAACGGACCTATCCGTAACAGGATAATTGTCACCACGAATTTTATCAATTATTTGATATCTAGTAAAAACCCACCCGGGGTGTGATGCTAGCAAGTGTAATATTTGAAATTCAGTAAACGTGAGGTCTTCAATCTTTTTCCCATCTATCTGAACTTCACGTTTTCTAGAAGATATGACAATACCTGAATTGGAAACTTTTTCAATTTCAATATTATCAAAATTGAACCTCCTTAATACGGATTGAATTCTAGCTTCAAGAACAGGGAAGCTAAAAGGTTTCGTAACATAGTCATCAGCACCAGTTTCGAGTCCCTTGACAATGTCTTCTTCTTGACCAAGTGCTGTGAGCATAATAATTGATACGTGTGAGGTATCTTTATCATTTTTNAGAATTCTGCAAACATCAATACCATTAATCCCTGGAAGCATAAGATCAAGGAGTATAAGGTCGGGATGATGCTTTCTAGTAACCTCAATTCCTTTTTCTCCATTGTTTGAAACAATGATACTGTAACCAGATTGAGTAAGGTTATATTCAATCAATTCAGATATATCAGGTTCATCCTCAATTATTAGAATGGTAAATGTACCTTTATCCATATTATAAATTAGTGAAGTATTATTAGATTTTAGTTAGATAAATTTTTTAACTGAAACGATTATTTTTTTGCCATATATATATATTTTATTATCCTGTTTTTATTTAGTTTATACGTATTAGGTGCAACATTGAAAATTAATTAAAAATTAATAAAAAAATCATACATATTTCTTTTTTTTATTTTATTCTAGATTAAGAATTTATGAACATTATGGTAGAAGTAAATTTTCCTTTAGAATTAATTATGACAAAAGATATATTTTATAATTTTAGACAGGCTTTATTATATGTTTCCACAAAAAGGTAAATATATAGTTGAGTTCTAGAAGGTTTTTAGAAGGGGTCCATATATAAAACTGGGTCAAGTATCTTCGTAGTTATTAGAAATTAAAAAACACTATAATATAATTATATTCTCAATTTTTAACCTATTAATTTTATTACACTTATAGATTGTGTTTTGCAACTTTTATTATAATTTTTTTCCTATTATACCCGCTAGATTTTAATTTTTATAATTTAATTATGTTTTGAATCTTCGATGTCAAAATGAACCAATGGTGAGCAGAACTTATAGTAAAGAAGGGGGTTGTTTGTTGAATTTATAATTAAACCAATTCCTTTTTCATTTTTAGTGTATATATATCAAGTATAATATTTTACCCCGTCTCTTGCGACGGTTCCTTAAGTATAGCCATGCCTTTACTATTAAAGACCAATCGCAATGGACGGATGATTAAATTTTTTAATATTAATGATAATTTGCTTATGTTGTAAATGTTTGTTTTTATGTTACTTAATACGTTTTCATAGTGTCGTCTATCTCTAAGGCCCATTGATGAATACCACCGTTAACATTTCTTACTTTAAACCCGTGATTTTGAAGGTAAAAGCATACGTTGTGAGATCTCACTCCCGAATGACATATAATTGCGTAATCAGTATCTTGGTCTAGCTTATCTAAATGTGATGGTATTTTATTCATAGGTATATGCACAGAGGATTCTATGTTGCAAATAGCGTACTCTTCATTTTCCCGCACATCAATTAAAATTAGATCTTTCTTATCCAACCTGTCCTTTAGTTCTTTAACTAATATTTCTTTAATCATTTAATTACTCCTAGATCTGTAATAATCCCGTCAACTTGCATCCCTCTACACCAATCAATAGCTTGTTCATTGTTGACTGTCCAAACATTAATACCAAGATTTTTTGCTTTGGCATAACTTATTAAATCATCATTTAAAAGGTCTGCTCTTGGATGTATGTAGGATGGATGAATCCAGTTTACGAACCACAAGTACCCAAGGTTTTGAAAGAGGAAACCTGTAGAGATTTGACGGTGAAAAAGTTTGAAATATAAAATTACAAAGGGGTTAAATGATGATATAAGAATTCGTTTTTTTGGTAGTTTCTTTAGAATTATTGATAAAGCCCGGGCTGTCCTGAAGTCCCAGGCGTATGGTGATTTAACTTCTATGTTAACCCTTATGTTTGAATCTAGTTTTTTGAAAACATCAAGAACTTTTGGCAAGATATCTTGCCCCTTGAAATAAATATTATGTTCAGCAATAATTGGGTTTAAGGCATTGTAATCTAATTCTGTGATATAACCTCTTCCCACCGTTTCTTTTTCGAGATCAAAATTATGAGAACAAATAACTTCTTTATCTTTAGTGGTAATAACGTCTATTTCAATCCATTGAAAACCAAGGTTTTGGGCATCAAGAAAAGAACCCATTGAATTTTCACTAAAAGACTTTTTAAAACCTCTATGTGCTATTAGAAATGGCTTTGGATCTGTAAACCTTAAACGACCTGGTACCTTCCAAAAAAACCTATGCTTTATTAACACAAAAAGAGTGAAAGCTATAATAAATTTTAGTATCACTATTTAGGTGTAAGTCTAAGGTGTTTGAAATCAGGGCTACTAACAATATGGTCTTTATCAAAATATGTTACTCTATACTTCCCCTCATGATATAAAGGCGCCTGGTCTGAATAATGGGGTGAATTATTCAACCCTGACTGTCCGGTTGGTAAAATCATACTTGTCCTATTTAAGTCACTAAAGTCAACAATTCTTCGCATGGAAGCACCAGATGTTTGGTTAAAACCTTTATGAAGTGAGTAGCCACCCGCATTAGGTGTCACGTCGGAACCACCAGATAAATAGGGTCCAATATTTAAATTGAACAAGTAGTTAAGTATTTTAACATCACCCAAAATATGTTTATGAGTTAACGAGTGAGCAAATCCCCATTTCCAATTAGACCAATTGGGACCATAGGTACCTATTACATTTTTTATTCCACTTTCAATAGATTTGGTTATTATCTCATCTATAGTTTCTATTTTATTTGGTGTTCTTATATCGTCAATCCATTTATTGGTATTCTTCCTCAAAATATTTCTAAGGTTTCTTTTGGTAATATATTTTAGACCCATGAAGGTTTCGAAGTATTTATCTCCTAATACCGACAGCTCATCGTAATATACATTTCGTATAATTTGGTTTGATATAGAGTGAAATATTAAAGTGCCCTCAGAATCAATACTTTCGATGTTATTCCAATCTTTTAGGAACTTAATAGCCCGTTTATAAATTGGGTTCTCGAAAGCGCCCGCATTCTTTAAAATATACGGTAAAATCTCCTTTGAATAGTTGGAGGTTAGATCTAACTGCAAGTCCTTCATATCTTCTAAGCTAAATTTTTTATTCTCGTCTAAGACCTCCTTTATTCTCGAGGATCTACTAGGATCTGCCCAGAGACCACTGATATAATAAGGAAATTTGTTTCCAATGGTTCTGTTGTTAGCTGTAGATATGTATCCCTCGGGCGGATTGTACAAGTAGGGCATTTCATCAAACGGCACATGCCCACTCCATTCATATGACTTATCCCAACCTGGGCGAGGGGCCATTGAATAGCCCATCTTTCGAATAGGAATGTAAACCGCTGGCCTCCATCCGATATTACCATCCACGTCAGCATACACTATATTTTGACCTGGAACACCAAACTTTTTGACGGCGCTACTAAAATCTTCCCAATTATTCATTAGGGTCAGTTCAACCCAAGCATCAAGCTCGTTTGTAACCCAATGCCCAGTCCACTTCATACTCAACACATCATTAGTAAAGGGTTTAAGGCTATGAATACCAGTAATGATAGGCCCATGGTGGGTAGAACGTATCAAAACAGTTGTATCTGATCTTCCTTTGACTTTAAACACCTCTTTTTGGACATTCATATTTAACCACTCACCTTCATGAAAATATTGATCTCTATTGTCTGGGTTTATTTTTTCTATGAAAAAATCAAGATCNTCGACCATTGTATTCGTGAAGCCCCATGCGGTCTTTTCATTTTGACCTATTACTGGTAAGGGAATGCCTGCTATACAGACACCAGAAACGTTAAATCTCCCTCCTATAAGATGTATTTCATACCATCTAGGCGGCTGCGAAAAAGCGAGGTGTGGATCATTTGCAAGAAAAGGATGGCCTGTAACAGTACGTGACGGTGACACCACCCAATTATTTGATCCAATATCAGCTGACACATCTCCAAAGAGGTTTCGTACACTATACTCGGATTCTATCACCTTATCTAAACTTCCTAATATACTGGCAGGTAAACCTCCCACAATCGTTGGGATATCTACTTTTTCATCGGGAAGAATGTCTTTTAACATTTCCGTACCAAAATATGACTCAACAGCTCCAAAAACAACCTCAGGCTTCCATGACCCTGACATTTCGTGAGCCATCATCCTTGCATAACCGGCAACTATTGTTGGATCCCAATGATCTGGTTTAAATCCTAATAGTTTAAATTCTAAAGGAGGGTCATTATATACCTCATTAATTCTAAAGTTTATTCCTTTACAAAAATCTTCAAAGATTATCTTATTCCGGGCTTCCATCTTTTCAACTAGTTTTTTCGCGGTTTCATGGATCTTCCAGGTTCTAAAATAGATATCCTTTTCTAAGTATTCCGGGCCAAGTACAGATGACAGCCCACCTCTTACTGCTAAAGAAACAAGAGACAATTGAAACAGCCTATCTCTTGCTGCTATATATCCTGCAGCAAAAAAAAGATCTTGTTCGTTGTCTGCAAACACATGTGGGACTCCGTATTTATCAGTATATATGTCTACTTGTTTTGATAAACCTGATATTGTGTGTGTTCCCTTGGTAACTGGTAGAGGATGCCTTAGCCATTCAAAAATAGCAAGGAANAATACTGCTATTACAATTNAAATATAGATGAACTTTTTCATTCACGGTTCTCCACAGTCTCTCCTTTAATGTTTTTTTTATTAAAAAGGACCCACCCATTGGGATCAAGAACGTAGCCTGTACTATCTGGCACAACAAACCGCCTTGGTTCGTTGTTCAAATCTACTTTCTTCATTCTAGAGCCTTCAATTGCCATATATGAGATTTCAATAGGCATCCTAAAACCATCCTCCTCCCACCANAGGTCAACAAACCTTTTTCCTTTGGTTTTTTTCTCTTTTATTAACAGCGTAGGAAGCTCTTTCTTTTCCATATANTGTTCGAATACCCAAGCTAGNTCGCTTTCACTGTTTTCATTTAAGAGAGAGACAAACTCTTTNGTAGAGGTCTGATTGTTTTCTAANTCNTTGGGCATGTTTAAAAATTCTTTCAGTGTCTTCCATAAGATATCTTTGCCAATAACATATCTTATACTGTGGAGTACGTGAGCAGCTTTATAATACACATCATTTCCAGATTTGTGTTTTGCTGTAGATCCGTGAAGAGGAATAATGGGGGCCTTGTTTGATATGTTCTTTTTTAACCTTTCTTTTACAAATGCAAACATTACATCTTTGCCAAACGTTTCTTCTACATACATAACCTCTGAATAAGTACAGATTCCTTCATGAATCCAAAAGTCGCTCCAGTCTGCAACACTTAGAAAGTTTCCCCACCACTCGTGCCCTATTTCATGGAACAANATAAAGTCATACCCCAGCTTTGTTTTTTTATAGTCATTACCATATGCAATACTAGTCTGATGTTCCATTCCTGAAAATGGAGTATGAACAAAGCCCAGCCTTTCTTTTGTCCATGGATATGCCCCAAAGGCCCGGGCATAAAACTGGATGTGTTCTTCAGCCTCGTTAATCAAGCTGTTTGCGCCCGTAATTTTTTCTGGGAGAACATAGTATTCTATTTTTAAAGGATCTTCAAAAAAGTAAGATGTGGTTTCCACTAGTTCAAAATTACCAATAGCAAAGTTTATATTATAGGCACTGATTGGAAACTTAGTTTGCCAGTGCCACTTGACCCAGCGGTCTTTTTGTTTTTCTTTTGAAATTAGAAGTCCATTCCCAACTGCAATTAGTTGTTCGGGTGCTGTAATGATTATTTCTGCGCCATCTGCTTTATCACTTGGGTGCTCTTTGCATGGAAACCAAATATGCGCACCATTTGTCTGGCATGACACACTTACCCATGGAAGCCCTTCCGAATCTTTTGACCAGGTAACGCCACCATCCCATGGGGGGTTTTTAGCAACAGGTGGCTTTCCGCCGTACTTTATTGTTAATAGATTATCCTTAAATAATGGAATTCCCGGATTTGATATTTTTATTATGTTGTTCTCTCTTTTAAAAGAAAGCTGCATGTTGTTAATTGATGTGCCTGAAACTGAATACCGGTTTAGAAGGTCAATGGTTATGTAGTCTGTGCTTTCTAATAGCTCGAAAGCTATATCGGTTTTCCCGATGATTGTTTTTTTATATGGGTCAACTCTTATATCAATTCTATAATGTTTTACGTCTATTGCGGCTTGTTCTCTTGATAATCTTCCACCACTTTCAACATCTAATCCAAATAATAAACAGGTACCAACTAATATTACTGTTACAAATCTATTCAACTATATTTTTTACTTTGTATTGGTATTGGAATATTCCCCTACTTTTGTTGACTTCCAACAACCTTTCAAAGTCTAGTCTTAGCTCGGGAATGTTCTCTCCCGAAAATAGTGGAACCCCTGACCCAAACACATAAGGGTGGGGTGTGATAAAAACATCTGTTATATATTTAAGAAATCGAAAATAGGTCTTGCCTCCACCTATTACAAAACACTTCCTTGTTTTAATATTCGACAATATTTGTCCAGGATTGTCTTTTCTACTTACTACAATGTTTTCACGGCCACCTAACTCGTTAGCCAAGGTTTTGAAGGTGTTGGACCCCATTATAATAGGCCAACCCATTGTTTGATCTTTAAATAGTTTTAAATCCTGAGACCAGTCTGTTACTTCAAGATTATGACGAGCAATGTAACCATCTACCGTCACCGCAGCGATTAATATTACCCTACCGGGCATGCGCCTCTATTTATAAAGCCTTGTTGATTTCCAGTCAGCAAGATTAGTAAAGGAACTTTGTTCTTCTGACTTATTTTCATGATTTTCAGCAAACGCAAGAATGTTTATCATTTTTCTTGTTTCTTTGGATATAATTTTTCTCATATAATCTGCAAGACTGTCTTTATTTGCCCTTTTTAGAGCTTCTATAGTCTTATTGTTTCTGGAAAAGTCTCCATCGTACTCAAATATAATGGTCTTGTTTTTTGCGGCTCTTTCAGATATGCTTAATGGTTTACGTTCTAGGGTTTCAACTTCAGAGTTAATCAGTTGCTGAAAACTTTCGTCGCTCATACCGGCGATCAAATCTGGTAAAGTAACAATAAGCCTGTCTGCTCTTTGATTGAGATCGTCTGCAGGGTAGTCACCTGATTGGATCAAGAAATTTAAGTAGTAGGTATCATCTTGAAGCCTTGGATAAGACCAAACCACATAGCCTAGTTGTTGATTTGTTCTCATCTCAGTATAAAAGGGTTGCTCTATAGCTTTGCTTGCCAGTATTGCTAATGCCCTTGCTTCTGGAGAATCCTTTCCTATTTGATACATTCTAAAAAAGCAGGAGTTGTTCACTTTTAATTTATCAACATATTGAATGGCCTCAGGGTTGGCAATTTGTAAAAATTCAATGTCAAAGGCATCTTCCCTATCTAATGGGCTTGTTCTAGTTTTATTCTTAAACAAACTAAGAACCTTTTTACTATCCTGCTTATTAAAGTCTCCATACACCATCGCTTCAAGAAAAGTTTTATCATAGAGTGTGCTTTGATATTCTTTTATCTGTTCTAGATTGGCGCTTTTTGCAACTCTGAGACACTCTTCCCAAGTGTACTTTGTTTTGAAGAGCATTTCTGGCGCAAGTTCTCTTGCCTGGTTAAACGCATCAATAAGCGCGGTATTTTCATAATCTTTAATAATTTTATCTTTTATAGATTCAAATTGCTTATTGGTAATTGAAAATTTTGTCATGTGATCTAACATTAACTCATACAACGCAATCGAAGATTCCTTGTAACCACCAATGTCAAGAAAAACACCTTCATACCCCGCTCTCAAAGAGTAGTTTAGCCCTGCCATCTTCGCAGGATAGCTTAATTCATTGAGAGATTCGTTAACACAGGCAGTGTAAAATCTAGAATAGACTCTGTGTTGAAGGCTCATTTTATCTTTTGGTAGCAAAACTTTTAGTCCTATTACCCCTTTGGGGCGAAGAAACTCATGATCCTGGCCAAAGTACATGCTAACACCATTTGTAGACTCTATCTGCTTAGGAAAAATATTTGAATCGATTTTTCTTTTTGGAACTGATATGCTTTTAGGTATAAATGGGTTCTTGTCCGGAATTTTAAATTCTTGTCTAGATTTAGTTTTTAATAATTCAAGATAAAAACTATCGTCTTCTGTGTAAGAATATGAGGCTCCAAAATAATGTTCCTTTTTATCAGTTTTTAAACCTTTTGCTGTTAGAGTGGCGAGCAGATTGTCTGGAGTAAGATAGGATAGAAGGTTCTCATATGTTTCTGGTCTACTATCGGAAAAGAGGTAGTTTATACGACCAGCATCTTCAAGTGGATATTTTAAAACTTCATTTGCGATGTTGGTAGCCCTGCGGTAACCCTCACCTTTATTTGAGTAAACCTCGTCAATTTCAGCCATGGTTTTTAATTCTTCGAAAACATGTTTAACGTGGCCTGACTTTTTCATTACCTCAATGTAGTCCATGGTGGCTGTAATTACCTCTTTGTAGTCTGCCAACCCGCTCTCCGTAAGGCCAATTTGAATATTCATTGAACCATAGTTCTTGCTGCTCTGTGGGGCATATGCCCCAAGTGAAATAGCCCATCCTTTATCTTTTAAATAAGACAGAAGACTTCCTTGTCCTTCATGCCCCAAAATAAATCCAAGTTGGCGACCTGGTTTACTGGCGTATAAATTCCTAGTTCCAGGAAGTGAAAAAACCAATTCAAGTGTCCTTGTGTCTTTCACTGGTTCAACCTGTATTAACCTAAAAGTTTTTTTCCTTTCAAAGTATTCCGGATCGTACTGTTTTTCCGATAGCTCATTGTTTTTAATTTTTGAGAAATACTGTCTAACCCAACCTTCTAATACATCAAGAGAATGGGTACTCATCAACACAAGGCCCATTTTGTTTGCGCTGTAGTGNTTATCATAAAAGTCCAAAAGTTCATTCCTGTTTATATCTCCAAGGGTCTCTAAATTTCCAACACTGAATTTTTGTTCAGGGTGTCCTTCCTTAGCAAAAATTTGAGACAACCTATATGCTCTTCGACCGTCGTTCATCTTGTACATTTGAAATTCAGAATTAACAGCATTGACCTCTCTAGCTGTATACTCTTCTGTGAAAAGCGGAGAGATAAAAAACTGTGAGAACCTGTCAATAGCGCCTTCAAAAGCATCTGGTAAAACTTGGAAGTGGTAGTTTGTAAGATCTGTTGATGTGTAGGCGTTTGACATACCACCATTATTATCAAGATATTGCTTATAATCATCTACCTCTGGATACTTTTCAGTTCCAAGGAACAACATGTGCTCTAAAAAATGGGCAATGCCAAGCCTGTTGTCGGGATTATCTAAGTGCCCAACTTCAACAGCAAGAGAGGCAGCTGAAACATTAAAGTCCGGATCTGATAACAAGTAAACTTTCAATTTATTATCGAGAGTTATTGTTCTTGTTTGTGATTTATCGAGAGGGTGTTTCATAAGGCTCTGATCTTCACATGCAATACAGAGCAGGAAAAGAAGCCATAAGTTTTTCTTTATCATTAGAATCCTTCATGAATTATTTAGGTGTCGAGTGCTTTATCTATTATATATACAAGATGTTTACGATGAGCCTTTGTTGGTTCGCTAACACTCTTTAGCTTAGAGGCATATTTTTTAATTTTATTTAAGTTTTCAAACGACATAGCAACAGACGCGTGGTCATATTTAGATCCTTTATTGTGAACAATTGATATAAGGCGCTTGGTGTATTCTGTTTGAAGGTTGGTTCTCATGGTGCTCACATTTGATCCAGCGTCTGCTGAAAAACACGCAGTTGTAAGGTCGTTCATCATCTCACTTAGTGTGTAGGTGTTTCCATATAATTCGGTATCAGAGATCCTTTTTAACACATTTTGGTGCAGGAGCTGATCTAAAATTCCTCTTTGCATACTGATGATCATATCATGAATTTTAGGGTCATTTGCACCACTCTGCCCTCTTCTTTGCCACTGAAGGTGTCTATATATTTCATCTGAAAACTCAAAGGCATCCATAGAAAAAAGGTACTTGTCCAGCAGTGTCATAGCCCACTTTTGTTTATCCCTAGGCACAGGAACAAAGGGGTCCTCTTTTCCTTGTTGACCGGCCATTGATCTGTCCATATATACACCACCAACAAAACGAGACACAATGCGTGCTGAGCTGCTATACTGTCTGTTTAGTATAGAAAATGCAGATCTAAAAAAATGGTATGACTCGCCAGGGGCTTCTAAGCGGTTTAATAAGTTTGGGAAAATTGACCTAACAATATCCATTCGTTGCTGGGCATATCCTAAAGGATCACTGCTCATGTCATACAACATAACCCTTGGGTCTATGCCTTTTCCTGCGCGTCTCATATCATCAGCGTCATT
>FUFK010069453.1_pt1 | contig 22146 bp, 13 predicted proteins | sample 1021851 | NCBI WGS metagenome assembly FUFK01 (sample SAMEA51879418, study PRJEB19060) | metagenome
GGTTCAAATGGTGTTAGTGGAGTTGCTGGTGAAAGTAATGTAAGTGGAACTTCAGGTTCAAGTGGTACTGATGGTTCTTCAGGTAATGCTGGAGCAAATGGTCAAAGTGCAGCTAGTGGTACTTCTGGTTCATCTGGTACAGACGGTTCAGATGGTAATGCCGGTGCTAGTGGTGAAAGTCAAGCATCAGGTACATCAGGTTCAAGCGGTACAGACGGCTCAACAGGTGCAGCAGGTAATAATGGTGAAAGTGCTCAATCAGGAACTTCAGGAACTAGTGGTTCAGCTGGTTCAACAGGTGCGGCGGGTGCAAACGGAGAAAGTGCAGCTTCAGGTACTTCAGGAACTAGTGGTTCAGCTGGTTCAACAGGTGCGGCAGGTGCAAATGGAGAAAGTAATGTAAGTGGTACTTCTGGTTCATCAGGTACAGATGGTTCTTCAGGAAATGCAGGTGCAAACGGAGAAAGCAATGTAAGTGGAACTTCTGGATCTAGTGGTACAGACGGTTCATCAGGTGCTGCTGGAGGAAATGGTCAAAGTGCAGCTTCAGGTACTTCAGGATCTTCAGGTACTGATGGTTCATCAGGTAACACAGGTGCAAGTGGTGAAAGTAATGGAAGTGGTACTTCAGGATCTTCGGGTACAGATGGTTCTTCAGGTAATGCAGGTGCAAATGGAGAAAGTAATGTAAGTGGTACATCAGGAACTAGTGGTTCAGATGGTTCAAGTGGTGCAGCCGGAGCAAATGGTCAAAGTGCGGCTAGTGGTACATCAGGAACTAGTGGTTCAGCTGGTTCAACAGGCGCAGCAGGTAATAATGGAGAAAGTGCTCAATCAGGTACTTCAGGATCTTCAGGTACAGATGGTTCTTCAGGTAATACAGGTGCAAATGGTCAAAGTGCAGCTTCAGGTACATCAGGAAGTTCAGGTACAGATGGCTCAACAGGAAATGCGGGTGCTAATGGTGAAAGTGCTTTAAGTGGTACTTCAGGTTCAAGCGGTACAAATGGTTCAGATGGAAATGCAGGTGCCCAAGGTGAAAGCCAAGCATCAGGTACATCAGGTTCAAGCGGTACAGATGGTTCTTCAGGTAACGCTGGAGGAAATGGCCAAAGTGCAGCTTCAGGTACTTCAGGAAGTTCAGGTACTGATGGTTCTTCAGGTGTAACTGGAGGAAATGGTGAAAGTAATGGAAGTGGTACTTCAGGATCTTCAGGATCTAGTGGTACAGATGGTTCTACAGGTAATGCAGGAGATGCAGGTGCAAGTGCTTTAAGTGGTACTTCAGGTTCATCAGGTACAGATGGTTCAGATGGTAATGCTGGTGCTCAAGGTGAAAGCCAAGCATCAGGTACTTCTGGTTCAAGTGGTACGGATGGCTCAAGTGGTAATGCTGGTGCAAACGGTCAAAGCGCAGCTAGTGGTACTTCTGGTTCTAGTGGTACAGATGGTTCTACAGGAGCAGCAGGTGCAAATGGTCAAAGTGCAGCTTCAGGTACTTCAGGAACTAGTGGTTCAGCTGGTTCAACAGGTGCGGCAGGTGCAAACGGAGAAAGTAATGTAAGTGGTACATCAGGATCTAGTGGTACAGATGGTTCTTCAGGTAATGCAGGTGCCCAAGGTGAAAGTGCAGCTAGTGGAACTTCTGGATCTAGTGGTACAGATGGTTCAGATGGTAATGCAGGTGCTAATGGTGAAAGTCAAGCATCAGGTACTTCAGGATCTTCGGGTACAGATGGTTCAACAGGTGCTGCGGGTGCAAACGGCCAAAGCGCAGCTAGTGGTACATCAGGAACTAGTGGTTCAGATGGTTCAAGTGGTGCAGCTGGAGGAAATGGAGAAAGTAATGTAAGTGGTACATCAGGAACTAGTGGTTCAGATGGTTCATCAGGTAACGCTGGTGCAAATGGAGAAAGCAATGTAAGTGGTACTTCTGGTTCATCAGGTACAGACGGTTCTGATGGTAATGCAGGTGCTCAAGGTCAAAGTGCAGCTAGTGGAACTTCTGGATCTAGTGGTACAGATGGTTCAACAGGTGCTGCGGGTGCAAACGGCCAAAGCGCAGCTAGTGGAACTTCAGGAAGTTCAGGTACAAATGGTTCTAATGGTAATGCAGGTGCCCAAGGTGAAAGTGCAGCTAGTGGAACCTCAGGTTCATCTGGTACAGATGGTTCAGATGGTAATGCAGGTGCTCAGGGTCAAAGTGCAGCATCAGGTACTTCAGGTTCAAGTGGTACAGATGGTTCATCAGGTAACGCTGGTGCAAATGGAGAAAGCAATGTAAGTGGTACTTCAGGAACTAGTGGTTCTGATGGTTCAAACGGTGCAGCAGGAGCAAATGGTCAAAGCCAAGCATCAGGTACATCAGGTTCAAGTGGTTCATCAGGTAGTAGTGGTATAACTGGAGGTAATGGCGCAAGTGCAGCTAGTGGAACTTCAGGTTCATCAGGTACAGATGGTTCAGATGGAAATGCAGGTGCTCAAGGTGAAAGTGCAGCTTCAGGTACTTCAGGAACTAGCGGTTCTGATGGTTCAAATGGTGCAGCTGGAGGAAATGGCCAAAGTGCTCAAAGTGGTACATCTGGAAGTTCAGGTACAGATGGTTCTTCAGGTAATGCAGGTGCCCAAGGTGAAAGTGCAGCTAGTGGAACTTCTGGATCTAGTGGTACAGATGGTTCAAGCGGTAATACAGGTGCAAATGGCCAAAGCGCAGCTTCAGGTACTTCAGGAACTAGTGGTTCTACAGGTTCAACAGGTGCTGCTGGAGGAAATGGTCAAAGTGCAGCTAGTGGTACTTCAGGAAGTTCAGGAACAGATGGTTCTTCAGGTAATACAGGAGGAAATGGCCAAAGTGCAGCTTCAGGTACTTCAGGATCTTCAGGTACTGATGGTTCTACAGGAAATGCTGGTGCAAATGGACAAAGTGCAGCTTCAGGTACTTCAGGAACTAGTGGTTCTGATGGTTCAAATGGTGCAGCTGGAGGAAATGGTCAAAGCGCTCAATCAGGAACTTCAGGAAGTTCAGGAACAGATGGTTCAAATGGTAATACAGGAGCAAATGGTTTAAGTAAAGCATCAGGTACTTCAGGAAGTTCAGGTACAGATGGTTCAGATGGAAATGCAGGTGCTCAAGGTGAAAGTGCAGCTTCAGGTACTTCAGGTTCAAGTGGTTCAACAGGTTCATCAGGTGCAGCTGGAGGAAATGGTCAAAGCGCAGCTTCAGGTACTTCAGGTTCAAGTGGTACAGATGGTTCATCAGGTGCTGCTGGAGGAAATGGCCAAAGTGCAGCTTCAGGTACTTCAGGAACTAGTGGTTCTGATGGTTCAAACGGTGCAGCTGGAGGTAATGGTGCAAGTCAAATATCAGGTACTTCAGGATCAAGCGGTACAGATGGTTCAAATGGTAATGAAGGTACCCCAGGTGAAAGTCAAGCATCAGGTACTTCAGGTTCAAGTGGTACAGACGGTTCTGATGGTAATGCAGGTGCTCAAGGTCAAAGTGCAGCTAGTGGAACTTCAGGAACTAGTGGTTCTGCTGGTTCAAATGGTGCAGCTGGAGGAAATGGAGAAAGTAATGTAAGTGGTACTTCAGGTTCAAGTGGTTCAGATGGTTCATCAGGTGCAGCTGGAGGAAATGGTCAAAGTGCAGCTAGTGGTACTTCTGGATCTAGTGGTACAGATGGTTCTTCAGGTAATACAGGAGGAAATGGTCAAAGCGCAGCTAGTGGAACTTCAGGATCAACAGGATCTTCAGGATCAAGTGGTGTTGGGGGTGCTGCAGGAGTATCAGGTGGTAGTGGTACTTCAGGTACTTCAGGTGCAGATGGTACATCAGGTACATCAGGATTCCCAGGTGGTAGTGGTTCAACATTACAAGTAACATTAAGTACTACAGATGCTTCTAACCTTCTAATTGACGGAAGCAGTGCTACCTTTACGATGAATAGTAGTTTTAAAATAGGTTTATCAAATAATGTATTATTAGGGGAAGGATTTACAGGTAATAGTGGATTTATTAGATTCCAAACTCCAACACTTACTCAAACATCTAATGGATTAACAGTTGCCTTTGGTACTGGAAGTGGTTTAGCAGAAGGTATGTTAGTTAATTATGATAATGGAGTTTGGTACCCAGCAGATGCAAATTCAGAACCTCGTAGTACTCAAATGTGTGGAATTGCTTTAGGATCAGCTCCTAGTGATGATGGTGTACTTGTTCAAGGAATAGCAAGATCAAATTATGGTGTACTATCTTCTGCATCTACTGGAGATATTTTATATGTTGATGAAAATGCAGGATATTATACTAATGTAAGACCTACAGTTGATGAAGAATTTGTAAGAATTATTGGATATATAGTAGATCTATCTGATGCTGAAAACCCAGTTATTTACTTTGATCCAGATAAAACATTTATTAAATTATAATAATGGAATATTTATCCCAAAGTTTAGTATTTACTTCTTCATCTATATACTACGATTGGAGTAATATAGAACCCGAAGTAGCAGCTGAAATAGGAGACATGTATGTAATGATGGATTGGGAAGATCCTATAATGTCGGCATCGGCAGCTTATGTTTGTGAAAATGGAGGTGATATTTTAGAAATAGGATTTGGAATGGGTATTTCAGCTAATTACATTCAATCCCATACTATAAATTCACATACTATTATTGAAAATCATCCTGAAATAATTTTAAGAGCTCAAGCATGGGCTTCGGATAAACCCAATGTAACTATAGTTGAGGGTGATTGGTATAGTGTATTTGGTACTTTAAGTACATATGATGGTTTATTTTATGATACTTGGATGGATTATAATAATTCTCATTTTTCTTCTTCACTTTCTACATTAATGAAATCAGGAGGAAAAGCAACATGGTGGAATAATGATAACTCAGAAGATACATATTTTAATATTCCTGATGTCACCTATGATATAATTAATGTAACTCCAACATCAAATCAATATTTTAATCATAGCCAATATTATTTACCTAAAAAACAGTTTTAATTATGCCTACAGTTAATGTTAATCCTTTTAATTCTGGTACTAACTATGCTTTAGGTAGTTGTACTGTATCAGGGGGAGGAGTTAATTCAACTATTGCATTTAATAATGCTAGAGGAGCTTCATCTGGAACTGTTAATCAAACATCCACCCAAACCCCGACTTCAGTTCAGGTTTCGATGGCTATAGGTGGTAGAGGAACAACAATTACTATAAGTAGAAGTTTTGCTTGGTTTGATTTATCTGCATATGCAAGTAGTACCTCTGTAAACACAATTACAGCTCTTACATTAAAAACACTTAGTGGTGGTAGCAGTGGTGTTGCTACAGATTTTGTTGTAGCTAAAAGTGTAAACGCCTTTTCAAGTGCAACTACTACAACTTTAGCATCTGGAGATTATAATAGTGTATTTTTTAATACTTTATATTCTAGTGCTAATTTATCTTGGGCAACTGCAGGTTCATCAATTAATTCTACTTTAAACTCCTCTGCAATTAATGATGCAAATACTAATGGTAAATTAAATATAGTTTGGTTAAATGATACATATGATCAAAATAACTCAGCTCCATCAAGTGGGTTTTCATTTACAGGTATAAACCATATTGACCAAGCAAATCCAGGTAAAATAGCAATTCAAGTTACTTATTCTTTACCGGGTTATCAGAGAGATGTTAATACAGTTACAAGTGCAGAAATAGTTCAAGTTAATACTGTAGCTACTGCTGATATAGTTGAAATAAATACAGTTCCAAATTAATATAATTTGGATATGTAATAAATTATTGTTATATTAATAAAACCGTTGTAAAATTCTAATAGTTGTATGCAAAAAATCTTATTTATAGCTCCCCATTTATCTACTGGAGGATTACCTCAATATTTAACTAAAAAAATAGAATTGCTTCAAGATGAATTTGATATTTATCTTGTTGAATGGGTTGATTGTACTGGTGGTAAATTAGTAGTAACTAAAAATAAAATATTAGATTTAATAGATAAAAATAATTTTTTTACTCTCCCAGAAGATAAAAATGAATTATTTAATATCATAAATAATATTCAACCAGATATAATTCATTTAGAAGAAATACCTGAATATTTTATGGGAGATGATATTGCTAGAAAATTATATTCAATTGATAGAAATTATTTTTTAGTAGAAACTTCTCATGATTCATCTATGAATACAAATAATAAAATTTACTATCCAGATAAATTTATGTTTGTATCAAATTGGCAAATTGAACAGTATAAAAATATAGATGTTCCTAAAATATTAGTAGAATATCCTATTGAGTATGTTGATAGACCTGATAGAAATGTAGCTTTAAAACGTTTAAATTTAGATCCTTCTAAAAAACATATTTTACATATTGGTTTATTTACTTCAAGAAAAAATCAAAAAGAATTTTTTGAATATGCTAGAGCTTTACCTGAATATCAATTTCACAGTGTAGGAAACCAAGCAGGAAATTTTAAATGGTATTGGGAACCTTTAATGCAAAATAAGCCAGATAATTTAACTTGGTGGGATGAAAGAACTGATGTAGAAAATTTTTACCAATCAATGGATTTATTTTTATTTACATCTAGAGGTACAGCTAATGATAAAGAAACAATGCCTTTAGTTATTAGAGAAGCTTTATCATATCAAATTCCTCAATTATTATATAATTTAGAAGTTTATCAAAATTATTTTGATGATTATGATTCTATTAATTATTTAGATTTTGATAGTTTTGATAATAATGTTAAAAAAATTAAAGAACATTTTAATGATTTAAATGAAATTATTGAAGAAGAAGAAGCATATGTGGTTTGTACTTACCCTAAAACTCAAGCTAGTGTAGATACTACAATTGAATGTATAAAATCTTTAAGAAAAAATAGTAATAGAAAAATTATTATTTCAGCACATTGTCCAGTTCCAAAAATATTACAAGATATGGTTGATTATGTTTTTTATGAAAAAAACAATTTATTAACAAAACATACTTTTTATTCTGGATATTGGATGTATAGTGATAAATATGATTCTTATATTAATTTAAGAGGTGAAGATAATGATAGATACCATGGACCAGCATGTTATACTTCATTTTATAATCCAGCTACATTTGCTAAAAGTTTTGGAATTAAAAAATTATATTATATAAATTTTGATTATATCCTAAAGGATAGTAATTATATAGATTATATTTCTAAAAAACTAAATACACATAATACTTTTTTTGGTGAATATAAAGCACAAGAAGGTAAATGTTACTATACATATTTTTTTGGAGCTAAACCAGAAGCAATTTTAGAACATTGTCATTTTATAGAAAAAGAAGATCAATACAATAATCTTATGAATGAACATGGAGCTGAATCTAATGGTATAGAAAACTTATATTATCATATATTTAAAAATAATAAAAATAATTATATTGAACCAAAAGAAAAATTTGAATCTGATGCTAAAAAATATTTTGATTTTGAGGATTATTCAATGGTTGAATATTATACTATATTACCTACAGATGTAGATAACCATTTTTGTCCTTGGGTAACAATATCAAATTCTAAAGAAAGTAAATTAATTCATTATACAGTTATAAAAAATAATAAATTAGTAATTGACAGAAAATTAGAAGTTAAAGGAAAGTATTCATTTTGGGATTTAATTAAATATAATTTAAAAGATAAATTTGAAATAAAATTTAAAGTAAATGATTTAAAATCAGGTGAACATATTGTTACACATACGTTTAATTTAGATAAAGATTATTTCCTAAATATAATGCCTAATAATGGTAAGTTTACTTGGAAAGGTGATAGAAGTAATTATGAAACTAAAAAAATTAAGTTAATGCATTTAGTTACTGAACCTGAAACTAATCCTAAAGAAATACGTTCAGTAAAAAATATTAAGGATTTTTGTAAAACAAAAAACATTGAATATGAAATGCGTATTAATGCTATTTGGAAAGATATACCTCCTAAGGATACTTGTAATAGACCAAATGATGTACAAGATAAACCAGGTTATTATAAATTAGCTCCTGGACATTATGGTTGTTATAAAGCTCATACAAATGCTTTATTAGAAGAAAATAATTTTAATTATGATTATATTTTAATATTTGAAGGTGATGTTATAATAGATTCTGATTATGATGAATTGTATGATTCATTAATACGTTTTAGCAAAATTGCTAAAGAACAAGATCAAGATTTAATTGGTTTTGGTAATCCTTATCAAAATAGAAATTTAAATGGCCCAAAAATAGAAGATATTTATACTAATGTAACACCCTTTATTCCAGCTCAATCTTATTTAATAAATAATAATAAAATAAAATATATTCAAGATAAAGTTAAAAATACTAAATGGGATGCTTTTGATATGTGGGTGTGTAATGTTGCACAATTAAAAGTAGGAACAGCAGAAAAAATTTACACTAAACATCTACCAGGGTTTAGTATAATAGAACAAGAAGATAAATCAACAGATAACCATAGTCCATTAATATACGCTGAAAAATGAAAATATGTCATGTAGACCCTGCTTGTGGTTTAGATATACCTCCTAAAGATTGGGGAGCTATAGAAAAAATTATTTGGGAATTTGAAACAAATCAACAAAAATTAGACCATGAGTCAACTCATAAATTATGTGCTCAAATCCAACCCAATGAATTTGATATTGTACATTGTCATGTAGCTAATTTAGCTATTAGTTTACAAGAAAGGGGTATACCTTATATTTACCAATTACATGATCATCATGTTTTATATTATGGTAAAGATTCTGATGTATATAAAAAAAATTTAAAAGCAATTGAAGGATCATTAATTTCCCTAATGCCAGCTAATTGGTTAGTTAAATATTTTGATCATCCTAAATGTATTTATTTTTCTCACGGTGTTAATACTAATGATTTTTATTCAAATCCTAAACCTCGTCCCCTCACCCCAAAATTGTTAATGTTAGCAAATAATGGGTTAGGAGGTGATAGTTCTTATGATAGAAAAGGATTTCAATATGGATTAGGATTAGCTATGTTAAATAATTATGAAATAACAATAGCAGGTCCTTCTCAAAATCAACAGTTTTTTAATCATCATCTTTGGATGTTAAATTATCCTAAATTAAATTTAGTATTTGATACTCCTAATAGTGAATTATTAAGTTTATACCACGATCATGATGTTTTTATTCATCCTACTATGTTAGAAGCAGGNCATCCNAATTTAACNATGNTNGAAGCTNTNGCAGCNGGTTTACCTGTTATNGCTNATTGGGAATTTGAAGTTGATTTACATGGTTGCTGGAGAGCTCCAAGAAATATATTTAAAATGAATAAAGGTTTAAAAAATATTTTAAATAATTGGGATCATTATAGAAATAATTGTTATGAAACATCCCAAAAACTTTCATGGAAAAATAGAACAAAAGAATTATTTAAAATTTATACAAAATATGCCTTATAGTAAAACTGATTTTAAATTAAAAATACAAACTCATTTTGATAAGGGTTTTTCTAGAGATCTAAAAATCCTAGATGTTGGTCCCGGTGCTGGTATGTATGGAGGTTTATTATCAGAGTATTCTGATATTTTAGATTATTCTTTAGGATTTGAGTTAGATTGTTTAGAAATATATCCCCCTTATATTGAAAAATTTAAATTAAAGAAAACATATAAAAATGTTTTTATAGGAGATATTTGTACTTTTAATATTTCTAGTTATGATTATATTATTTTAGGTGATGTTTTAGAACATCTTAGTATTGATAATGCTAAAAAGGTATTAAATACAATAAATAAAAATAATCAAAAATGTATGGTAGCAGTTCCTTATTTAAGTGAACAAGGTGAACATGAGGGAAATATTTACGAAGCTCATTTACAACCAGATTTAACTCCTGAAATAATGAAACAAAGATATCCATCTTTAAAATTATTATATGGAAATGATAGTTATGGATATTATGTAAATTACAATTTTAATAAAATGAAAGAAACTCTAGTAATAGAATATAATAATTTAGTAAAATTATCAATTCCACCAAAAAAAGAAAGTAGTGATTTTTTTGTAAGTTTCTGTAATGGTGCTAAATTAGAGACTAAAGGACGTGATGAAAAAAACTATAATGTTAAGTTTATAGACCAATTAACAAATAAAATAATACATGAAAGTGATATCCATAATAATATGTGGACTAAAACTAATTTACAGTATTTTAAAAATTGGCATATAAAAGTTACTAATACAGACACAAATGAATTATGTTATGAACATAAATTTAATGCTAAAAATAAAAGAGTATATATTCATTTTGCTTCTAAGGCATTAGGAGATACTATAGCATGGTTTCCTTATGCTGAAGAATTTAGAAAAAAACATAAATGTGAACTAATAGTATCTACTTTTCATAATAAACTTTTTAAATCTAAATATCCTGAAATAGAATTTATAGAACCAGGAACAACGCAATATAATTTATATGCTATGTATGAAATAGGATGGCATTATAATGAAGATGGAAGTATTGATTATAATAAAAACCCTAGAGATTTTAAAACATATGGGCTACAAGATGCTGCAGCAGAAAGTTTAGGATTAGAAATAAAAGAAATTAAAACTAAAGTAGATTTTAAAAACACAGGCCCTACAATAGAAGGAAACTATATTTGTATAGCTCCTCATGCTTCGGCTCATGCTAAATATTGGAATTACCCTAATGGTTGGCAAATAGTAATAGATTATTTTATTAATAAAGGATATAAAATAGTTATGATTACTAAAGAACCATTAAATGATGAATGGCATGATTCTAAATTAGGAGGAAAATTACATAATGTAATAGATAAAACTGGAGATATATCTTTAGAAGATAGAGCAAATGATTTAATGAATGCTAAAGCTTATATAGGATTAGGTAGTGGGTTAAGTTGGTTAGCTTGGACATTAAATACCCCTACAATATTAATTTCAGGATTTAGTGAGTCTTATAGTGAATTTAAAGATTGTGAAAGAATATCTACCCCAAAAGGAAAATGTACAGGATGTTTTAATAGAAGCCAGTTAGATGCTGGTGATTGGGAATGGTGTCCAGACCATAAAGATACAAACAGACATTATGAATGCACTACTTCAATAACACCAGAAGTTGTAATAGAAGCAGTAAATAGGCAATTAAAGAAAAATTCTTGATATTTATAATAAAAAAATAACTAATGTCAAACTTAAATCTTTCATTAACAGGAATTACGTCAGGATCAGTAGTTAAAGCTGAACATGTATCTCAATCTATAAATGCTTTAACAGGAGCAGAACCCTATAACATAACATTATCGGGTTCAGTAAATTTAACAGGATCTTTAGTTACTGGAAGTCTTACAGGAAGCTTTTTAGGCACAGGATCTTATTCAGATTTTGCTTTAGAAGCCTCTCAGTCAGTATCATCCTCTATGGCTGATACTTCAATAACATCTTCATATGCTTTAGAAGCTTCAGAATCTATTTCATCCTCGTATGCAGTATCATCTTCTTTAGCAAGTGATGCTGTTTCAAGTTCTTATGCACTTTCAAGTTCTTATGCATTAACTGCTACTACAGCTGCTAGTGTTGGGGGTGGAGGATATGTTTGGAAAGACGAAACAACTTATATTACTGCTTCTTTACCAGCTTCAATGAGTCAAGCATGGTTAGATACTGATGGAAAAATTGGAACAAAAGTAGGAGTAGATAATAATACATTTATTGAGTTTCCTAATACAACAGATGTTAATTTAAAAACATCTGGGGGAACATATAGTTTTACTCAAGGATCACTTAACACTCCAGGAAATATAGAGGTTAATAGTGGTGCAGCTGCAAATGGAATTACAGTAGGAAATGTAACATCATCAATTAATGTATCTTCATCTACTATTCAGGCATCTACTAAAATAACATCAGTAGCATTTTCATCATCTGATGCTGATACTACGGTAACTATAGGTCCAAATGATTTAAAATTTGATAGAGATAATAACACATCATATATCCACCAAGTAGGTACAGGAGGTAAATTGCAGTTAGGTGTAGGACCATCAAATTCAACATATGCTAATCTTATAATTTCATCTTCAGGAAATGATAATTATGGACAATCAGTTCTTTTAAGTAAAGGAGCATTATTAGCATCACATGATGCGGCTCCTTCATCATCAGCAGAACCTGTATTATTATCTAGATTTGGGGCTACAAACCAAGCATTTCATGATACTGTTAAAATCCAAACTCAAACCTCAACAGCCACATCACTTGATTTACTACAATTTTCTCCAACTGATTTATTTGGGAATAATGTACCATATATAATGTTTCTTGAAGCTAAAGTATTAATTAATACTGGTGATTTTTCATCATGTGCTACTTATACTATGGATGGAAAGTTTTCTTCTACAGGGCAAGTTGGAGCTGATCCTGTAATATCTTCTACTATAGGTGAATCAGGTACTCAATTAGGTGTAGTGCCTGGAACAATTAATGTAACTCTAAATACAGCAGGTCCAACGGATAATTATGTTAGAATTAGAGCTACAAACTCCTCAGCTACAAGTATAACATATAATGGTCACTTTGATTATTGGATTTATTATCAGGCATCAGAATAATAAGTAATTAATTTAATAAAAGTTTTTAATACGTATAATATGAATAAAAAGTTAACAACACAAGAAATTGAAAAATTAGAAAAATTAAAATCTAGTTTTGATAATTTAGTACAACAAATAGGTAATATAGAAATTCAAATAATGAATTTACAATTACAAAAAGAAGAATTAAAAATGAATTTACAAGAAATTAAGTTAGAAGAAATTAACTTAGGTAAAGAATTAGAAGGCAAATATGGAAATGGAACTATTTCTTTAGAAACCGGTGAATTTTCTCCAACAAATTAATTTTTTGACAAAAAATCATATATTTATTATCAAAATATAACAACTAAATAACATGGCAGAAACATTAATATCCCCAGGAGTATTAGCGAGAGAAAATGATCAATCCCAAATCACATCTCAACCGATACAAGCCGGTGCAGCAATAGTAGGACCTACAGTAAAAGGTCAAGTAAACATTCCAAAACTTATTACTACTTATAGTGAGTATCAAGCATGCTTTGGTACTACTTTTGATAGTGGTTCAGATGAATTTACATTTTTAACATCAATCTCAGCTTACAATTACTTCCAAAATGGAGGTACATCTTTAATTGTTACTAGAGTAGCTTCAGGTTCATTTACAGAAGCAACTTCTTCTAGAATATTTAATGATGTAGAAAGTGGTGAGTTACCTGATGGTACTAATGTTTTAGGTCAAGCTTCAAACCCGGGAACTGATGGAGCTGTTGGAACTTTTGATAATGTAGCAACTGCAACATCTGGAGATGGTACTACAGTAACAGCAAATGTTGTTAGATCTAGTGGTAGTGGTAAATTAATTCTTAGTGATACATTAAATGTTACAACCCCAGTAGCAGGAGGAGCTGCAGCTACTTATACTGATGTAGCTTTAACAGGAGGTACTGCAGGTACAGGTGCTAAAGCAACAATAGTTCTTAGTGATCCAACTACTATTGATTCAGTAACAGTAACAACTACAGGTTCGGGATATGTAGATGGAGAAACAATTACAATACCTTCAGCATCATTAGGTGCTTCAGCAGGTGCTGGAACTGATCCAGTTATAACATTAGCAGCTGCAGATTTAGCAGTTGAAACTACAGCATTAACTATATCAGGATCTGGTACAGGATATGCAGTTGGTGATACTATTACAATTGCAGCAGGAGTTATTGGTTCTCCAAGTAGTGGTATAACAATTACATTAGTTGATGCTAATATAACAGATGATAATGCCTTTACTTTAGAAACAATTGGTATGGGTGAAATAATGAATAGTGCAGGTGCAGAAAATTCACAGGGTGCTTTAACAAATGGTACAACTGATAATTTAAGATGGGAAATTGCTTCACCAAATACTTCTTCTGGTACATTTAGTGTAATTATTAGACAAGGTAATGATACAACTAGAGCAAAATCAGTTCTTGAAAGCTTTAATAATGTATCATTAGATCCTAAATCACCAAATTACATTTCAAGAATAATTGGTGATCAAAAACAAGTAGTTAGAGGATCTGGAACTGATGTTTACTTACAAACAAGTGGTTCTTATGCTAATGCTTCAAGATATGTAAGAGTATCTTCCGTAAAAGCAAAAACACCAGATTATTTAGATAATAGTGGAACAGCAAAATCTGCATTCACAGCTTCTATTCCAATAGCAGGTTCAGGTTCATTTGGAGATGCACAAGGTAGTATCTTAACAGGAACTGGTAAGTATTATGAAAATATATCAGCTGCTGATACTCAAGGATTAAAAGAAGGTAATTATACAACAGCATTTAATATATTAGCTAATAAAGATGACTTTAAATATAATATTATCTCAGCTCCAGGATTATATCAATCAGGATATACTTCAGTATTAAACACTTTAATTTCTAATACTGAAAATAGAGGTGATAACATAGTAGTATTAGATCTTGAACCATATGCTTCTTCAATAACAGCTATTACTTCAACAGCTGCTAGTTTAGATACTTCATATGCAGCAGCATATTGGCCTTGGTGTATGGTAACTGATCCAGATTCAGGACAAAGAGTTTGGGTTCCAGCTTCAACATTACTTCCAGGAGTATACGCTAATAATGATAGAACAGCAGAAGCTTGGTTTGCTCCAGCAGGTATTAATAGAGGTGGATTAGGAACAGTTGTTCAAGCAGAAAGAAAATTAACCCAAGCAAATAGAGATACTTTATATGTAGGAAAAGTTAACCCAATAGCTACATTCCCAGGAAGAGGAGTTGTAGTATTTGGACAGAAAACATTACAAAATCAAGCAAGTGCTTTAGATAGAGTAAATGTTAGAAGATTGTTAATTGCTCTTAAGAATTACATTTCACAAATATCTGATAACTTAGTATTTGAACAAAATACAGCAGCTACTAGAAATATATTCTTAAGCCAAGTTAACCCATATTTNGAATCAGTACAACAAAGACAAGGTTTATACGCGTTTAAAGTTGTAATGAATGATTCAAATAATGGACCTGACGTAATTGATAGAAACGAATTAAGAGGTGCGATATACATCCAACCAACTAAAACGGCTGAATTCATTTACTTAGATTTCAATATTCTTCCAACAGGAGCTGAATTTCCTGCATAAGAATTAAAAAGTATAATATTTATAATTGAATAAAAAAATTAAACAAGACATAAAATGGCAGTATTAGACCCAAACGAAATATTTTTCACAGCTTTTGAACCAAAAGTAGCCAATAGATTTATTATGTATGTTGATGGTTTCCCATCTTATATAATTAAAGGTATTAGTGGAATTGGATTCTCGCAAGATGAAATTGTATTAAATCATATCAACACTTATAGAAAAGTAAAAGGTAAATTAAGATGGAATGACATCACAATGCAGTTATTTGATCCTATTACTCCTTCAGGTGCTCAAGCAGTAATGGAGTGGGTAAGATTACATCATGAATCTGTAACTGGTAGAGATGGTTATTCAGATTTCTATAAGAAAGATTTAACTATTGATGTATTAGGTCCTGTAGGGGATGTAGTTTCAGAATGGATAATCAAAGGTGCATTCATCAAAGATGGGTCATTTGCTGATATGAACTGGGATACCGATAATGAAGCTCAAAACATCGATCTAACAATCGGAATGGATTACTGCGTGTTAAATTTCTAAAAAGAAATTATATATTTTTAAAAATAGCTTGGCTTCGGTCAAGCTTTTTTTTACATTAGATATGTATACACGATAATAAAGTTATAACTAAATAAATTTTATATGAGCAAAGTTACAACAAACAAGGCAGTTACAACTCCCGAAGAGGAACCTCAATTTAATTTTCCTACTGAAGTCGTTGAATTACCTTCTAAAGGATTAGTTTATCCTGAAGATTCTCCATTAGCTGATGGTAAAGTTACTATGAAATACATGACAGCTAAAGAAGAAGACATTATTACTAATCAAAATTATATTCAAAAAGGAACAGCTATTGATCATTTACTTAATGCTTTAATAGTAACTCCAGGAGTAAAACAAGATGAATTGGTTACTGGAGATAAAAATGCTATTTTAATTGCAGCTAGAATTTTAGGATATGGTGCTAGTTACAAGTTTGATTATTTAGGTGATGAAGTTGAAGTAGACTTATCTAAGTTAGAGAATAAAGAAATAGATTATTCTTTAATTGAAGGTAGAACAAATGAATTCGAGTTTACTCTCCCTCACACTCAAACACCTATTACTTTTAGACTTTTAACAGGTAAAATTGAAAAACAAATTGATGGAGAATTAAAAGGTTTAGCTAAAATTAATAAAGTTAAATCTGCTGAAATGTCTACTAGAATGAAACATCTTATTGCTTCGGTAAATGGTGATTCAGATAGAAAAACAGTAAGACAATTTGTAGATACAGCTTTATTGGCTAGAGATGCTAAATCCTTAAGAGACTATATAGCTAAAATGCAACCCGACATCGAAATCAAGTTTGATTACGAAGACTACAATGGAGAAATTGTTGAAAGGGAAATTCCTATAACTTCAGGGTTTTTTTTCCCTGACCCCGAGTGAGGCAAGGGATTATAGAATAGCTATTTTTAACCAAATACATGATATAGTATTTCATGGTAATGGAGGGTTTGATTATATGACAGTATATAATATGCCCCTATGGTTAAGAAGATTTACCTTTAATAGAATTCAAAAACATTTTGATGATATAAANGAGCAGCAATCAGGAACATCTGCTAAAAATGCTGAGGATATAAGAAGCATGCTTAAACAAGCTCAGGCACAAGGTGCACCTCAACCTAAACAATCTAAACCACAAGTTAAAGTTCCTGACTTTGTTACAACCACTAGAAAGGCGTCACAAAAGTGATGCCTTTCAATATTTATAACAAAATTATTCTGATAAATGGCTACAAAACAAGAAATTAAAGAATTACAACAAGAACTTCAGAGATTGAGAAATCAATTTGGTGAATTAGAACCATATGAACTTGTTGGTAAGAAGCCTGCAGAACAAGCAAAGGAATTAAATGCTTTAATTTTAGAGTATAAAAATACTCTTGAAGCAATTGAAGATAGTTGGGGAACCGTTTCTGGTATTATTGAAGATATTAAAAATGAATTCGGAAAAGCAACTGATGGTTTTAAAGTAGCTGCAAATTCATTTAATAGACTTCAAAATATAAGTAAAAGATTTACAGAAGATGCTTTAGGATTGCAAAAAATGACCACTAAAGAAATTAAAGGTCAAATCACAGCAATTAAAAAAGAAGTTGTTATACAACAAGAAGCAGCAGATCTTATACAGCAAAAACTAGATAATGGTATAGCGCTTACAGAGAATGAAAAGCTAATGCTTAAGCAGCTTAAGTCTACAAATATTCAGAATGAAATTGCTTTAAAAGCTGCAGCTAAAAGATTAGCTGAAGAAAAGAAAATTGTAAGAACTCTAGGCCTAGCAGGTAATGCTATGAAAGGTATAGAAGGAGCTTTAAGTAAAATAGGATTTAGTACAGATTTTTTTGAAGATGTTAACAACAATATGCGTGAAACTGCAGAATCAGCAGTAAAGCAAAATAAAGCGTTTGGTCGAACTAGAGTACTTTTAACAGGTATTGGAGGAGCTTTAAAAGGTATAGCAGAAAATTTAACAGATCCCGTAGTAGTAGTAGGGGGTTTATTTAAAGGTTTAAAAGCATTATATAATCTTTCAGGAAAATTTATTACTCAAAATAAACAAGCTTTATTAGCTACATCAGGGGCATTTGGAAAAGGCCAACTTAAAAACATGGAAAGTGTTTATGGTTTATTTGAAGAACTAGGTGCTGCTGCTAATACATTAAGAACAGAATTAGGATTTGTTCCTGATATGAATAAAAAAATATTAACTGGTGTTCATCTTCTTACTCATGGATTTGGTATGTCAGGATCTGAAGCTACTAATTTATTTAAAGTTAGTTCAGAATTAGGTGTTCAATTAAAAGATCTTCCTGGAACTATAGCAGGAATGGGTGGTGAAGTAGAAGCATCTACAGGACATGCTGTAGACTTTCAACAAGCAATGAAAGCTTTAGGGGGTGCTAGTGCTTCTATTAGATTTAATATGAAAGGAAGTGCTAATGAATTAGTTAAAGCTGCTAATTTTGCTGCTCTTTTGGGAATGAGTATGGATGACATTAGAAGTGCATCTGAAAGTACTTTAGATTTTGAAAGTTCTATTCAAAAAGAAATGGAAGCTGAATTATTCCTAAATAAACAATTAAATTTAGATAGATTTAGATTTGCGGCTTTAACAGGTGATGCAGCTACTCAAGCTGAAGAATTACAAAGATTAATATCTGAAAATGGGCCTGCTTTAAAGGGTAATACTTTAGCACAACAGAAATTTGCTGATGCATTAGGAATAAGTAGAGAACAACTTACAGCTTCTATTGAACAAATGGAACTTCAAAAAGAATTAGGATTTGAAGCTGAAGGTACTCAAGAAGCTATAAATGCTTTAATGAAAACAGGTTTAACTAGAGAAGAAGCACTTTCAAAATTAAGAAAAGAAGGTGCTGCTGGAGTAACATCTGCTATTAAACAAGAAGAAGCATTTCAAAATAGATTTAAATTAGCCCAAAGAAAATTCCAAGAAGCATTTACAGGTTTAGCTGAAAGAGTATTTTCTAAAGAAAATTTTGAAAAAATTGATAAGCTAATCACAGCAATTGGTAAGTTTTTAACAGGAGATTTTATGCAAGGAGTAATTAAACATCTTCCCGAAATAGCAGGAGCCTTTGTAGGAATTTCTGCTATAGCTAAAATATTAGGTGCCTTTAATCCAATTCAAAATGTGGGTATAATGAATGTTGGTATGATGAGAGGTGGTGGAATGGGCGGTCCTGGTAGTGGAGGCTTCTTTGGTCGTAATAGAAAACCAAAAGGACCATTAACAAAATCAGGTAGACCTGATATGAGATATAAAGCTAACCGTGGAACAAGACCTAGAGTTAGAGGTAGAGGTAGAGGTTTATTGGGGTTACTTGGAGGTTTAGGTGGTTTATTTGGAATGAATATGTTAATGGGTGGTGGTGATCCAGGTGAAGCTGCTATGATGACAGGTGAAGATGCAATGTTTATGGGAGCTGAGGTAGGTGCTGATCAAGTAGCAAATAATTTAAGTAATAAATCAAAACCAAAACCAAAACCTAAACCAAAACCAAAAGGTGGTGGTGGATTCCTTAAAAGTGTAGGAAACTTTTTTAGTAGTGGTGTTAAAAAAGCAGGAAATTTATTAGGTGGAGCAAAAGATTTTGTTATGGGAGGTGTTAGTAAAGTTGGTGGTGCAGTTAAATCAGGATTAAATTTTGTTTCAGATATAGCGGGACAAGCTAAAAAATGGCTAAGTGGTAAAATAAAAGGAATTTTCCCGAAATTATTAAAAGCTATTAAAAAACCATTAAAAGGAGTTTTAACTAAAATTCCATTTGTAGGTGCTTTATTAGAAATGTTATTTACAGGAATGGATGTTAATGCTATTGCTAAGTCTAAAGATATGACTCCTCAAGAAATATATTCTGAAGCAGGTAGATCTATAATATCAGGAGGATTAGGATTAACAATGGGTTCTTTAGCTGCAGCTGCAGTATCATCTCTTCAAGCTGTTGGAATACCTGGTTGGTTACTTTCGGGTGCTGCCTATATGGGTGGTGATTTCTTAGGTAGAGCAATTGGTGGAGCAATTTCTGATCATGTAGGAGGCCCTACAATTGGTAAAGCAGTACTTGATTTATTTGGAGCTGATGTTGGATCTCAACCTGTAATGATGGCAACTGGAGGTATAGTTACTGGTCCTGTTAATGCTGTTGTGGGTGAAGCAGGAAATGAAGCTGTAGTACCATTAACTGAATTTTATGCCCAATTTGATAGGTTAATAGCTGCTGTACAGGCAGGAGGAGATGTTTATTTAGATGGAGCTAAAGTAGGAAGACAATTAGCTTTATCAACTTCCAAAATTGGTTAATATTTATAACAAAATAATTATTTAAATTTAAAACTATGGCAAAGCAATCATTACTTAAATTATTTGAAGAAGGAGAAAATGTATTAGCAACTCCTAATGCTCCTGATAGTCCGGCTACTCCTGACTTTCAAGTGTCTACTTTACATAATGAATATTCATTAGATGGAGACCCTAGTGCATTAGCTGTTAAACCAAAAAATGGTACATTACCAGAACCTACTACATTAAGACTTCCTGAATCAACACCAAGATATTTAGATAACCCACCAGAGGTGGCTTCTACAGATAGTGCTGGAGGAGGATATTAATATAATATAACATATGCCCTTAATTAACTTCCAAACAGACTTAAAAAGTTTGACTTATGGGAGAGATAGACGTAGCAGTGGAGATAGTAATCAACCTTATGTTACTGAAGAAATCCCTGATAGTCTGACTACTGATGACTTACCAGTAAGATCAGGTCCTGATTTTATTATTAGGGGAGGGTTAAAGGCAGTATCTAATGCTTTAGATGATGTAGCTAGATTAGGTAAAATGTTTATAGATACTAAATCACCTAGTGGTTTATTATTTATAGCTAAAGAAAATTTACTATCTAGAACATCTGTTAAAACCCCANCTTCATTTGGTGCTGGATATGCTGGTGGAGGTGAAGATACATTTTTCTTTCAAGATGGCACTTCAGGATTAGAGATAAAAGGAGGGGGTAATATTAATCAAGGAGTTTATACCCCTGTAAGTACACTAGCTGCTGCTTTAGGTACAGGATTAGGTTCCCATCCTAATCTTTTAGGTATAGATCCTTTTGATCCTGTAAGTGGAGTTGTACAGGGTTCATTATTTGGGGGAAATTTAGGTTTAAATACTTATGAATCAGCAACTAAATCATTTAATGAAACATCTGCAGGAAATAGATTAGTAATATTTTATGATAGAGCAACAGAATCAATTTCAAATGAAAACCAAGATGTTAATTTATATTCATACACAGGAGGACCTGGTGCTGTATTAGGAATAGGAACTACAAATATCCTTTTTTCTGATCAAAGAACAGGAGGAAATAACGTAGAAGGAAAAGGTATTCTTAATAAAACTTACCAAGTAAATGATAGACCATTCCAAACTACAGGATCTTTTACATATGATGTTAGAGGTTTAGGGGTTGAAAATGCTACAAGAAAATTTTATAATGAATTTTTTGAAGTAACCTCAGGTGGTCTTTTAACATCTTTATATGGAGATGGGGGTAATGCAATTAGTATTGGTGTAAATGGTCCCTATCAAACCTTTAATAATAATCCTCAATCAGGTTCAACTCCTGATTTTAATATTTTATATCAAAATAGTTCTAGAACTTTTTCACAAAATCAATTACTTAATCAAGAAAATGTAATTGAAGGAACCCAAGCAGGTTTATATCCTACAGACTTTAGAAGACAACTTTATACAGCTTCAGTTGGTCAAGAATTACCACCAACAGATTCTCCAGACAACCCAGAAACAGGAGGTAGTCAAGTTTCTACAGTATTATCTATTTCTCCAAATTATAGAAATAAAAATAAAGATGTTAGATTAAATCAAGGACAACCAGGAAAGTATGGTGGAAGACAAAGAGATGCATTAGCTAACTCACCAGCTAAAAATGTTTGGAATTATGGAGTTGATGCTAGTAAATTAGAAGCATTAGATAAAATTACAGCACAACCCATGTATAGCGGGGCTGGACCCGATACAAGCTTAGCAATTAATGATTTGTGTAAGTTTAGAATTGCTGCTATAAACAATGATCAAGCATCATCAGCAGTTTATATGCATTTTAGAGCATTTTTAGATTCATTTTCTGATTCATATAATGCTACATGGACACCGGTACAGTATGTAGGTAGAGGAGAACCTCTTTATAATTATGGAGGATTTGGAAGAACTATTACCATGGGGTTCACTGCAGCAGCTCAATCTAAAGCAGAATTAATTCCAA
>FUFK010079359.1_pt1 | contig 22140 bp, 19 predicted proteins | sample 1021851 | NCBI WGS metagenome assembly FUFK01 (sample SAMEA51879418, study PRJEB19060) | metagenome
GTGATGCTGGCAACCCACATCGAGATGATGTAGAAGATGATGCCGATGGTACCGATCCAGAAGTGGATCGTTGCCAGGCGGACGCTGTAAAGTTCAGTCTTCCAAAGCCGCGGCACGAGGAAATAGATCAGGGCAAAATTCATGAAGCCGTTCCAGCCCAACGCTCCGGAATGAACATGCCCGATCGTCCAGTCTGTGTAATGGNAGAGGGCGTTNACGGATTTNATNGAAAGCATCGGGCCTTCGAAGGTTGACATTCCGTAAAAGGAAATGGCGACCACAAGGAATTTCAGCACCGGATCNGTCCGCAGTTTTTCCCAGGCCCCCCGCAGGGTCATCAGTCCGTTGATCATGCCACCCCACGAAGGGGCAATCAGCATCAGACTGAAAACCATNCCCAGGGTCTGTGCCCAGTCCGGAAGCGCGGTGTAGAGCAGGTGNTGCGGACCGGCCCAGATGTAGAGAAAAATCAGCGCCCAGAAATGGATCACNGANAGGCGGTAAGAATAGACCGGACGGTTGGCTACCTTCGGCATGTAGTAGTACATCAGNCCGAGGATCGGAGTGGTGAGAAAAAACGCGACNGCGTTATGGCCGTACCACCACTGGACCAGTGCATCCTGGACTCCGGCATAAATCGAGTAACTTTTTAAAAAAGTTACAGGGAGTTCGAGGGAATTGACGATGTGCAGCAGGGCTACCGTGATCACCGTGGCCATGTAAAACCAGATGGCGACGTAGATGTGACGTTCGCGCCGGACCAGCAGGGTGCCGAAAAAATTGATTGCAAAAACGACCCAAACAAGAGTGATGGCGATGTCAATCGGCCATTCCAGCTCGGCATATTCCTTGGAGACAGTGATTCCCAACGGTAGCGTCACCGCTGCTGCGACGATGATCAGTTGCCAGCCCCAGAAGTTGATGTTGCTCAAGGCGTCACTGAACATCCTGGCCTTGCAGAGCCGCTGCATCGAATGGTAGATGCCGGCAAACATGCCGTTGCCGACAAAGGCGAAAATCACCGCGTTCGTNTGGAGCGGTCTGAGCCGGCCAAAGGAAAACCAGGGNCCAAGGTTGGTCTCCCAAAATACCAGCTGGGTCGCGATGATCACCCCAAGCAGTAATCCTACGACGCCCCAGACGATGGTCGCCAACAGGAACTTTCTTACGATTTCATCGTCATAACGAAATGTTTCAATCTGTGACATGCTTTGCTCCTAGCAGATGATGTTGTTCTGTGACCTGTTCGTCTTCAAAGAGGATCCTGTGGGCAGGTGTTTCCAGGTCGTCAAACTGTCCGTTCCGAAGGGCCCANAGGAACAGGNCCAATGCTCCTCCTCCGAGGATGATGGATAAAGGCAGCAGNACAAAAACCATGCTCATGTTTCGTGTCTCCTCAGAAACGGACTCAACGGCAGTGCGTTTCTTAAACTGAAGTTTCTTTGAAAAATGGAGGANCGACGTGACGAATGAACGTCACCGGACTGAGCGTGGAGGTGGATTCCCGGATTCATGAAACAGACTCGGATCCGGNANNGGNTGGAAATCGAATTTGGCCTCCCTTGCATGCTCTCTGCGTTGCCTCCTTGAATGTTTTTCCTTCCTGATCAAAACGATCTTTTTTGAAATTCAGGAATTGAACTGCACCCAGTTTAGGCATCCGTTCAGGGGTGGACTATTCGTAAATTTACATAAAAAATTATCGAAGAATCACCAGGGAGGAATAAACAAAGACTGGAAGATGGTGAAACCGAAATCGCTGTCCGAGGGCCTACCGAAAAAACTTTTCTTTCAATAGCGCTTCGCCAATAATCTCGATAAATATGAGATTTCAGATTCGCTTTTGGAGGCAGTGATCAAACTCAACGTTCAGCTTTTCGGCATCCTCGCCGATCATCTTCCCCGTGAAGACAAAGGCAAAGCCAGTGTCGAACTGGCAGATTCCTCAACATTCAGGGACCTCACTGAAAAACTTGGAATCCGTCGCAAGGTGACCTTTGCCGTGAACGGGGAGCACGATCTGGACGAGTCCCATATGCTTGAGGATGGGGATGAGGTCCTGGTCTTCACCAGTGTCAGCGGGGGCTAAACCTGCCTGAAAACAGCAAAGGGAATTCCAGGAANGGAATTCATTTTCAAAAAAATTTTCATTAANTTTTAAACCACCATCGATTGGAGACTAACCATGCCAAACGGATACACAGGAAAAATACTACACGTTGATTTGACCTCAGGAACCTTGACAACGGAGGAGCCGGATGAGTCGTTTTACCGGACCTACATGGGCGGGAGTGCGATGGGCATGCATTATGTCCTCAAGGACTGTCCTGCTGGAGCCGATCCATTGGGAGAGGAAAATGTTTTGGCACTCTTTACCGGGATCCTGACGGGAACCCCGATCTCCGGTCAAAGCCGACTGACTTCGGTAGCAAGATCTCCATTGACCAACGCCATCGGCGATGCCCAGGGCGGTGGGTTTTTTCCCGCAGAGCTGAAACTCGCAGGCTACGACGGAATCGTGGTCCGCGGCAAATCCCCCAAACCGGTCTACCTCTGGATCCATCATGGTGAAGCAGAATTACGCGATGCGTCCCATCTTTGGGGCAAGATCACCGGGGAAGCAGAGCAGCAGATCCGGGATGAACTGGAAGACAAGCGGATTGAAGTTCTGCAGATCGGGCCTTCCGGGGAAAAAATGGTCCGTTATGCCGCATTGATCAGCATGAGCAACCGGGCCAACGGCCGGACGGGCATGGGAGCGGTGATGGGTTCCAAAATGCTGAAGGCGATTGCGGTGAGGGGAAAACAGAAACCGGGAATTGCCGATCCGGATGCCTTCAAGGCCTTGCAGAAATGGGGTCCGAAAAATCTGGCGGATTCGGACAGTGCCGGATTGGCGAAATACGGGACTGCCGAGACGACCGCACCCCAGCATCATAAGGGCGGCCTGCCGACCTTCAATTTCAACAGCGGGGTCTTCGACGGTTATGAAGCCATCGACGGNGTCGAACTCTATGACAAGCATCTCAAAGGTCATGAGAAGGATGAGCAGGACCGTTTTGGCAGAGACACCTGTTTCAGCTGCACCTATCGCTGCAAGCGGGTCGCGGAAGTCAAGGAAGGGCCTTTCCAGGCAGATGCACTCTACGGGGGACCCGAGTATGAAACCCTGGCGACCTTTGGCAGTTATTGCGGGATCGACAATATGGAAGCGATCATCAAAGCCAATGCCCTCTGCAACATGTACGGCATGGACACCATTTCCTGCGGAGCAACCATCTCCTGGGCGATGGAAGCCTGGAAGGAAGGAAAGCTGACAGCCGAAGATACCGGAGGGCTGGAACTGAATTACGGGGACGCGGAAATGATGGTCCGTCTGACGGAGATGATCGGCAAGCGAGAGGGNTTCGGAGACCTGCTTGCGGAAGGNTCAGCCATGGCNGCAAAAAAGATAGGACGCGGTACCGAGGATTACCTGATCACCAGCAAAGGCCAGGAAGCTCCGGCGCATATGCCCCAGGTCAAGCGTAGTTTGAGCATCATTTACGCGGCAAATCCGTTCGGCGCCGACCATATGTCCAGCGAACACGACCCGAGTTACAAATCCTACCCGGAGCGCATGTCCTACATCGGCTTGGACAACCCGCAGCCCAAACTGGCATTGAATGAGGAGATGATGCGTTTTGCCACCGTCACCCAGCATCTGTATAGCGCCTTGGACAGTGTCAATGTCTGCCAGTTCGTTTACGGACCGGCATGGCAGCTTTATGGAACCGATCAGTTGGTCGAACTGATCCGGGCGGTAACCGGATGGGATGTGGATGTCCAGGAAGTGCTCCAGGTCGGAGAACGGCGTCTCAACATGATGCGGCTCTTCAATGCCCGGGAAGGAATCGGACGTGCCGAAGACAAGCTTCCGAAGAAGATGTTCGACCGTCCCTTGGAAGGAGGCCGGTCAGATGGNTATCACATCGACCGGAGCGAGTGGGACCAGGCCCTTGATGATTACTACCGTCTGAATGACTGGGATCTGGAAACGGGATATCCGAATCGGGCAAAGCTGGAAAGTCTGGGATTGTCCTGGGTGGTGAACGAGAGTTCCGAACTTTCCGAGGCACTGGCCTAAGCCAACTTGAGTAAACAGGGCAGGAAATTCCTCCTGCCCGGCAACCTGTTATTTTTGCTTGGCGGCAAAAACCTTCTGGAGATCCTCTTTCATCCGCAACAGGTGGCGCTCCCGGTTCAAACCGATATAAATGATCACAATCAGGGTTGAAATCGGACAAGCCAAGGCGTACCCCTCTTTCACAATCAGCACACCGTCGATCACCAGGGCGACCATTTCAAGGATCTTCACCAGATCCAGGCGGAGTTGGTGTTTCAGGTAGAGCAGCAGGGAGAGGATATGGGCAATGACCGTCAGGGCGGCTGTTCCTGCAAAGTGGTACATCAGCAGGTCGGCCGTGGCGAGAACAAAAAGCAGGGTGAGGGATGCCCCCAGTGCTTTTTCGAGAGATTCGTTGCTGAGTCCGTTAGGTTCTTCCAATTCCTGGTTTTCTTTCATTCAAAATAGCGTTTTACCGAATGCCTCTGCCTAAAACCGTATCCGCAAAAAGTTANGAATTCAACGAATCAATCCTACTTTTTTGGGATTAAGCCTTTTTCATGGCCTGCCAGACATTTTCGGAACGGACCGGCAATTCACAAAACCGGATTCCGACCGTATTCTGAATCGCACTGGCCAGGGCCGCCGCACCCGGAACGATGGGAGGTTCCCCAACTCCACGGATGCCGAAGGGACCATGAGGAGAGGGTTCTTCAATCAGTTCGATGTCAACCGGAGGGATTTCATCGGCACGGAACAGAGCATAATCCATAAAACTTGGATTCAGCAGAAGCCCCTGTTCATCGAACTCCATCCCCTCCCGCATTCCCCATCCAAGTCCCTGGACCACTCCGCCGTGGATCTGCCCTTCGATGAGCATTGGATTGAGAGCAAATCCGACATCCTGGATGGCAAGATAATGCAGAGGAACGACTTCCCCGGTTTCCGGATCGACCCGGATCTTGACCCAGTGGACGGACGCTGCAGGAGCATTTTCCGGAAGCGAACAGTTGCCACTCCCCATCACCGGGCCTTCACCGCCACGGGTTGACTGAGCTTTCTTGACCAAATTTGCCATGGACACGGTTTTGGTCGGGACGCCTTTGACACGGACCGTCCCCTGATGCAGTTCGAGGTCATCGATGGAGGCCTCGAAATGGTCTGAGGCAAGTTTCAGTAAACGTTCACGGACCTCTTCGGAGGCTTCACGGATGGCNGGGATGACACTGTAACTGACCATACTTCCCCCGCTGACCGGTGCGATGGGACCTGATTGGGTGTCCTGCTGGAGGACCTCGATGGATTCCAAAGGAAGATCCAGGGTTTCCGCAACCACCTGGGCAAATCCGGTATGGATTCCGGAAATATCCGAGGTTCCCAGATAAAGCTGAAGGGTGCCGTCCTCAAGCATCCGGCAGTTCGCTCCNGCNGGCGAAACATTACAACGCCAAATTCCTACCGCGAATCCGCTGCCGGTGTTTTCCTCCTGCGAAGATTCCTGATACAAAGGATGCGCCTTCAGGCGCTCGAGGCAGGCTTTGATGTTGACACTGGGCCACTGGGTTCCATTGATCATCTCATCCCCGGTTTCAGCAGCATTTTGCAGACGGAACTCAAGCGGGTCCAGTTTGAGATCTTTGGCCATCAGGTCGACATTGGATTCCAGCACGTAGGCGGCGAGGGGGGCTGATGGGGCACGGTAGGGGCCTCCCATCGGTTTGTTGGTGTTGATTTCGGAATACTCGACCCGGGCATTGGGGACGTTGTAGGTGCTTCCAAGCAGGGTGGCGAGCAGGTTGCCCCAGGGAGAAGCGAAAATCCCGTTGTCCATCAGAACGGTTGCNTCNAGNGCACAGAATTGTCCGTCCCGCGTTGCTCCGGTTTTCAGGGTGACATGACAGGCAGGAGAAGGCATGCCTCCCATGAAATCTTCACCACGGCTCAATTCCAAGCGGACCGCGCGTTTCATTTTCAAGGCAACCGCTGCGGTNANGGGTTCGATCAGTCCGTGTTTTCCCCCGAAACCTCCTCCAACGGCCATCGGGATGACATTGACTTTACTGATGGGAAGTGACATCAGCCTGGCGACTTCGTTCCTGACGCTGCGTGGACCCTGAGTACTGACGTAAACGCTCAAGCTTCCGCCGATTTCAGGGTTTACCACACAGACCTGGGGCTCGAGGTAGGATTGGTGGACAAATGCTGTGCGGTAGGTTCGTTCGATGATCACATCCGCGTTCTTGAATCCCTGTTCCAGATCTCCACGCTGGTAGACATCCCCCTGGTTGATGTTCGTTTGTGGGCCTTTGGTATCCTGTTTTTCTGCCTGGTCTCCACCATGATCTGCGGCCATGTCCACATCCGAATCCGGGATTCCCTCAGGCCAGATTACGTTTGAATCAGGAAGAACGGCCGTTTCCAGATCGAGCACCGGGTCCAGCAGTTCATATTCGATTTCGACCTTTTCAGCTCCGTCTTCCGCTGCCTGAACTGTTTCTCCAGCCACCGCGACCACAGGCTGTCCGTTGAATAGCACACGCTCTTTGGCAAGGATTGCACTGGTTCTGGAGTTGATGACCTGATTCCTGCTTGGGAGATCCTCTGCACGGAAGACTCCGACCACTCCCGGGACTTTCTCGGCTTTACTCAAATCGATCGAGAGGATTTTGGCGTGAGCATGAGGGCTGATCACCAGGCGCAGGTGAAGCATTCCTGCAAAAGCAAGGTCTCCGGTGTAGGGCATTTCCCCCAAGATCCTTTGAGTTCCATCATGAAGCGGAACCCGTTGACCCACGTATTTGTAGTTGGTGGATTTTGAGTTAGAAGAATGTGATTCAGCGATTTCAGACATGGCGGATTCGAATTGGTTCAGAATGTTTGGATCATCCTTCCATCCGTGTCATGAATCCGCAAATTCATAATGGATGGGATCAATCCTTAACCAGGAAGATCAGGACTTTGGCCGGAGTTGATGACGCAGACTGAGAATGGCGGCGAGGATCAAAGCGGGAGTTAAAATGGTGATGTTGAGAAGCCATTTCAAGCTTCCAGGGAAAAAACTTCCGTCGATCCATCGGAGCGTACGGAATAATCTGGAAGCAATCTGAGGTTTTCCGATGCTTCCGAAAAACATCATCATGTCGAACAGCAAATGTGAAATGAGTTGAGTCAGAGGCCCTTTTTCAAAATGCTCTAGCGAATCCAACCGGGAGATATAATCAGGAGCCAGGCCTCTCAGGCGCGCACCCGTCCGGATCAACTCCAGGTAGCGCAGAGTTGGGGGTTTATCCTCGGGCATTTTTCTCGAGTCGAGGGCACTGAATGCAAGAGCCTTTTGTTTGGTTCCCTGATACGTTTCCACTTCCACTTCCACTTGGCGGTAGGCATGGTTTTCTCCCTCACTGAGGACGAGTTTGCGGAACTCCTCGGGACTCATCCTCAGGAGCACTCCATGAACTTCATCCCCGGGGGCAGGTTCGACGCCGGCCATCGAAGGTTCGAGCCAGGAAATTCCCCTCAGGTTGAACGCGAGACGCCAGTCTTTTAATTTCCCCGGAAAACATTCCTTGACCTTCAGGTTGGCCCGTCCTTTTAATTTTTCAGGATGGAGGTTTGAGCCGAAGGCGAAATTCCAGATATCTTCCTGATTCTGATCAATGCTGGAATCAACCTTGGAAGTTTCTGTCATGATTGGGCAGGAATCTGAAAAAAGCGTTTTGTNTCAGCGACTAAGTTCCAAAGCAGACCAACCGTCCCGNGTTATTTTTTTTGAAGGNACAAATCCCAAAACCGTGAAAATCCTTTCCAATTCCGAAACTTGATCTTCCAGAATTCCGCTCAGCAGCAGACGGCCCTCTTCTGCGACGGAAGAGGCTAAATCTTCGGAAGATTGCTTCAGTTCACTGAGCAGCATATTGCTGATGACTAAAGGAAAGGTTTTNTGGAAGCAGTTTTTATTCGCCCTCAACGGCATGATTCTGTGTTGCAACTGATTCAGCTCACTGTTGCTGATAACATCTTTTAATGCATCACCCTCCAGTTCAAGGGCGATGCATTTTTCACAACCCATCAGGCAGGCACCGATCGAGAGGATACCCGAACCGCTTCCGAAATCCAACATCCAGTGGGGTTTGACAGGGCAGCTTTCGAGACATTGTTCCAACAACTCGAGTGCCAGTGCAGTGCTGGTGTGATGTCCGGTACCAAAACCCTGTCCGGGATCAATGAGGATTCTGTTTTTACGGCTGCTTTCTGTGGAACTCAGCCAGGGAGGCAGTACTTCAAGGGTGTTGCCGATTTGAACCGGTTTAAAAAAAGGCTTCCAATTCGATTGCCAATCTTCTTCTTCCCTGAAGTTCAGCGCATGGATCCGGACTGCTTCAAGATTCCCCGCAATCGAAGCGTTNAACTGTTGGTGAAGGCTTTTTAGGGAACTGGAAGGATNTTCAGGAAAATATGCGACGGATTGAAATCCTTCAGGAGCAGAGCGTTGTTCGGTTCCAAGTGCACCGTGTTCAAAACAGTACCATTCCCAGAGCTCTTCCCACCCGGACTCAACCTGGCATTGAAGGGTCCAGTAATGGCTATGCGAANGGCTTCCGGGAGTATCCTTAGGGCCTGAGGGTTTTTCAGACAATTCAGGCGACGTCAAACTGAGCTGCTGTTTTCAGGAAGTTCCACCGCCTTCGATGTAAACCTTGAATCCATCTTCAAGCAATCCCCGTTTGCGGGGATCGTTCTTTTTTTTGGCTTCTGCGCACATGCCGCATCGGCAGTCGATATGATGCGTCTTCTGGAATTTTTTCAGCTTCAGTCCGGAGAGGTCCTTGCCCTCGTTCTGCATTTCCTGGAGCATCTTTTCAATCTGCCGCATGGCAAGTGCCAGGATCTGTTCATTATGCCGTGGAGATTTAGATAATTTCAGGTTGCGGCTGATGGATTTGATCATTTCAATTGGTGGGAATCAACTTGACATCAATGGGTGAATTCTCAAAAATTTCATATGCNTTTCAAGGATCAACGCAAGTGATATGCCTTGCCTCTCAGGAAATCTTCATAAATTGAATCAATGAAACTGAATACTGTCAATCTGTTGGTTGGTTTGGTGATCGCAGTCTCTGGAGTTTTTTACCTTGGGACCTACATTGTTGACAAAACCCAGTATGCCATAGAGATTCGTTTGGGGGATGCAGTCGATACCGTGACGGACCCAGGACTCGAATTCAAAGTGCCCTTCATTACCCGAATTTTTTATGTGGAAAACCGGATTCAGGATTTTGACGCAGATCCAGGTTCAGTCTTTACCAAGGACAAGAAGGAGATGATCGTCGATACCTACTCCAAATGGAGAGTTGAGGATCCTTTGAAATTTTACCAGACGGTGAGAACGGTGAGNGGAGCCCTGGCAAGATTGGANGATATCATCTATTCACAAACCCGGGAAATACTCGGAAAGCATACCCTGGTGGAAATCGTTTCCGGAAACCGGAAAGAAATTCGTGAAACCATTACCATCAATTCCCGCAAGAATGCGGAAAAATTTGGAATCGAGGTGATCGATGTCCGGATCAAACGGGCCGATCTTCCCCAGTCGAACAGCCTTGCAGTCTATGGACGGATGGAAGCAGAGCGAAAGCGTGAGGCAAAGCGTTACCGTTCAGAGGGAAATGAAAGGGCTTTGGAAATTCGTTCCGCCGCAGACCGTGACCGGATCAAGATCCTTTCGGAAGCCAACCGGATTGCCGAGGAAGTCCGGGGTGAGGCGGATGCAAAGGCCACCAAAACCTATGCCGATGCCTACAGCAAAGATCCTGATTTCTTTGCCTTTCTCCGTTCTCATGATGTTTATCGTGAGACCCTTCAGGAAGACACAACGATGCTTCTCAGTGCGGAACGGCCGTTTTTTAAACATATTAAATAATCCTACCGATGCAGCTTGAACAGCTGCTGCAGTTTTTTCATTCATTAAAATAAAGTATGCCNTCCTATGACGGTGTACTGAAAGAACTCGAGCATTGGGGCAGTTATGAAAATACTGCCCGCCCGAGAGACATCAGCCGCCTTGAAGGAATCCGTCTGCTTCTGAACGAACTCGGGGATCCTCAAAACAACCTGCGGGTCGTTCATGTTGCAGGAACCAACGGGAAAGGTCTCACGTCATTGATGTTGGGCAGTCTGATTCGGTCAGAAGGAAAATCCTGCGGCATCTACACGTCCCCTCATTTGACGGATATTCGGGAACGGATCAGGATTAAAGGAAAATGGATCGAGAAGGAAGATTTCGCGCTCTATGCAGAAAGGGTTTTGGATCAAGCCCATTCTTTTCAGGGGAAACCGTATCTGTCCTATTTTGATCTTTTGACTGCAGTTGCCCTGCTTGCTTTTCAGGAAAAGGGAATGCAGTGGGTCATCCTGGAAACCGGCCTGGGGGGGAAAGCGGATTCGACGAATGTCACCCCCAAGGAACTTTGTATCCTGACTCCCATCGGGATGGACCATCAGGAAGTTTTAGGCGACAGCCTCCAGCAAATCGCTTCCGAAAAAATGGGGATCACCCGTCCAGGCATTCCAACCGTGATTGCCCGGCAAAAGCCTGAATTGATGCAGTGGATGCGGACTGAACTCAATCAGCGATCGGTTCCATTTGTTGAAGCAGAAAATGAAATCGATTTCATCCAAAATGGTGAAACTCAAACGGATCGGCCTTTTAACGGAATTTGGGGGATCAAATGGAAGGATGATACAAAATTAAAACTTCCAAGAGGTCAGTTCCTGAGTTTACCCTGGCTGGAGTGCATGAGGACTGCTTGGACTGCGTTTGAAATGATGTTTCCGCAAGCAATTGATTCAAGAGAAGAAAATGTGGAAATACTCAGTTCAGTGAAACTCCCGGCCCGGCTTGAATACCGGAAAAACGTGGAATGGAATGGACATCATTTCAGTTCTTTGGTTCTCGACGGGGGGCACAATGCCGATGCCCTGGAAGCCCTTGCCCTACAGTTGGAAGATTGGCAATTAACAAACACGACCGTGATCCTGGGAATGTCAGGCGACAAACTTCAGCCTGTGCTGATTCCGATGCTGGAAAAAATCTTTCGAAGTTGTGCGCTGCTGATTGCCTGCCCTTTTGACTCTCCACGCTCTGTGAAGCCGAAGGAACTGCTCCGTTTTCTCCATGTGGAGATTGGTTCTGAAAAGCTTCCAAAAACCAGAACCGTTCGCGGCGCTGAAGAAGCGCTGGGACTTGCAGCAGAATCCAAGGAAAATCCTTTGGTGGTCTGCGGTTCTTTTTACCTCGCCGGAGAGGTGATGCAATTGTTGAGTGATTGAGTTTGGAATTTACCAGAAGGAATAGGTCCAACTCGCGCGGGTGATCATCCCTCCCATACCCACCTTGCCGGGCAGTTCTCCACCGCGATCATTGTAGGCGGCATCATAGGCTTCAGAACTGATGAAACTCTGATTTTTGAAGGGATTCTCCAGAACATCCCTCTGGGGGAGGCGGATGAATTCCAGCATGAAGCCAAAGGAATCCGACGCTGATGCCAAGCCAAAACGCTGCATAGGCAAAATGCCAGAAGAACGTAAATAGGATTTTTGGAGAAAGAAAGCTTCTCCATAAGTATTATAAATTTCAGGGTTGGGACGGATGCCCCAGGTGTAGGTGGATTCAACAAAGGCCAATCCGAACCCGAAGAAAAAATCGATTCCCTTGGGGGTCGGTGTTCCGGGAAAATAGACCGAACCTGAAAACATGTAAAAACGCGTGAACATGCGGATCAACGGTGTGTCGTAGGACGGGTCCGATCCGGTCGTTGCCGCACGAACACTGGTATCATCCAGCCAGGTGTTGGTGTAATGAAATCCCAATCCTGCTCCGACCAGGTAATTCGTGGGAACAATATATTCCAGGGAAAAGCTCGGAAGCCAATCGGTGATCCTTCCGAGGGCACTGTCAACCTTNGAATGTTCGTTTCCATCAGCTGATTTTTTCGTGTTCACGTTTGCCGAAATCCCGTCAGGGATTTGAATGTCGGTGATATCGCCTGATGGTATTCCCTGATAGCCTTTACCTCCGCGGAAACGGTTGGTCCCCGTCATCTGATAAAAGGTGTTGTCCTCTTCGGTCCAGTAGGTCTGATGCAGCATCTCATAGAATCCGAGACGCAATACAGGGCCGCCGCTCGGTCCTGCAGGTGCCGCTTCCTGGGCGGATAAACAATTTATTTGGAAAAGGATGAGAATGAAAAGCAGTACCAGAAAGAGAGGAGATCTCATGGAATATATCTGGCCTGTGCAGTCGAAGTTAAAAAGCTTTGATTAAACCTCCCTTGGGTGTTTCATAATGTCATCCCAATGGAGTGCCCTGCGTATCACCGAATGGTTGAAATCCTGGTTGTGAGCTCTGGACATCAACCAGACTTCCGCATCCGGAAAGTTTTCATGAACATTGATGCAATTGTCCGGATGATCGTCGACAAACATAAACCCTTCATTGTCTTCCAACAAATCCTGGATCAGTTCGGCTTTGGTTTGGGCAGGATGGCCATCGTATTGAACCAATCCCGCACAATGGGCTGAGGAGAAACGGTAACCAACTTTTTCCAGATTTCGTTGGCGACGTTCCAGACAATCCGGGGGTATGTTGGTTACGAAATGCACAGGATATGCCCCAAAAATGTCGTTGAACCGCTCTGGATCAACCAGTGGCGGGATGTTTTCAAAATCCGGACTCTTCAGGAAATATTCCCAGCCTTCTTCGACTTGTTCCCAAGTCAGTAAGTCTGAAAAAAACCAATTTCCAGGCTGATAATTCTCCGGCACCTCGAGTTTGAAATAATCGCCGACGACTTTGATGAAGCTGCTTTCAAAATCAAGCACAACTCCATCAACGTCAAAAAAACATCGAAAAGCCATGACGTTAATTGGGTGTTGATGTCCTTGTCCGGACTTCAGATCAATTCAGGGTTTTTTGAACGTTTGGGTGCCCGTGTAGCCTGGAAAAGGTTCAGACATCTTCCGGCAGGAGCCTGCATCGATTTTCCTGGTACATGAAACTTTCAACTTTTTTTTAGGGAGGAGTTGAAAACCAAGATTGCCCTGCTCCTTTTCTAAAACTACACGGGGGTAAGGTCTAATATATTAATAAAACGACTCTTCAAAATCAAGAGAAGCAGCAAAAAATCTATGGAAAATTCTTTTTTTTGAAGGCTGGCTCATTGAATCAGATCAAAAATCCGAGATTTGCTGTTGCCCTACTCAACTGCCAGACTAAAGGTCTAAGTTTTTTCAATTTCAGGAGCATTGATGTTATTCAGTCTGGAACCTCAAATACTGGTCCTTCTGGCATTTTCTCTGGTTTTCGCGTTGAGTTTTCATGAATTTGCCCATGCCTATGTTGCCGACCGTTTTGGTGATCCGACGGCCAGGATGGCAGGACGTTTGACGGTGAATCCGATGGTTCACCTGGATGTTTTCGGAAGCCTGATGGTGTTGGTGGCAGGATTCGGATATGCCAAGCCGGTTCCGGTCAATCCCAGAAATTTCCGTCATCCCCGGGCCGATGCGTTTGTGGCGGCGGCAGGCCCGCTGATGAATCTGATCCTTGGTATCGTGGGAGGCGGACTGATTCATCTTTTTCATTTCACCGGCTGGCTTTACTGGGAAGGCTTCCCGCTGGTGAAATTCCTGACTTTATTCATTCTCATCAACTTCAACCTTTGTCTTTTTAATCTGATCCCCCTTGGCCCACTGGATGGGAGTTACGTGTTGAGCGGTTTTCTCAGACGGGAATTGAAGTGGAAATATGAAGAATGGAATGCACGATTCGGTTACCAGGCACTGCTCGGGCTGGTCCTGCTGAGTGTGGTGATTCCGGGATTCAGTTTTTTCAGTTGGATCAGCCAGATCAGCAGGGGAATGCTGCGTTTTGTGATTGGCTGAGAAAAGTGGGAAAAATGGCTTGGACTCAGGACTGTGACCACTCAATGGTCTTGAATTCACCGTCCTGACTCAGAGGGGAGCGGGATTGGTTCTGAATTTTGTTTTGAACCTGGACTGAATATTTAGGTCCTGTGGAGCCCAATGAGCCCTGAAAACAGGGGATCCCGTTGATTTCCAAAGTGACCTGTCCATCGGACTCGATCGGAAGCACCTCTCCCTCTTCCAGTTTCGCAATTCCTTTACCGAGTTTCAGGGTGCCGAGTTTTGCAGTGACAGAATGCTTGCTTTCTTCCAGAACCTGAAGGAGTTCCTGCTCGTTGTTTTCGTGATAATGATCGAGGGATTCAGGAGGAAGAACTCGGCAGTTTTCAAAATCGGACAGGTTGGTATGAAGTTCGGAAAAGGGAATTCCCAGGGTTAAGGCGGTATTCATTTCTCCTATGTGAAGTTCCACCTGAAAGACAAGGCAGCGCTCAAAGGGAAGCATCACCTGTGCTCTTTTGGGATGGGTGGTGATCCGTTTCAATTCCAGGGGATATTCACCGATTTTCGTCCAGCTCCGTTCAAAATCCTTGATGAACGGACGAACCATGGCAAGGATTTTTTTCTGATGATTCTTCATCACTTCTTCCAGCGGGTCACCCTGGTCCTCGGAGTCTTCAGAGGAGGTGACGGATCGGACAAAATCTGACTCCAGNAACAGCAGGGCTTTCCCTTTTTGCTGGGTTTCAAAGATAAAGATCGGTCGTTCCATCGCGGGATCACAGAGGTCTTCGAACCGTGTCCAAACCACCGGTCTGCTTTCGGTGGTGCTCATCATCCTCAACTCTGAATAGAGCGTATCTTCCAGCAGAATGGCCCAACGCCGGGCAACCAGATCCAACCACCGGTAACGTCCCGAACTGAGTTGGGCTTCAACCAGGGAATGGTTTTCTATTTCAAGTTGTGATTCATCCGGATGAAGCATCGCTTATTAATTTTGAATGATTCCAATGATTCGGATTCCCAGTTTGTCTTTGTTGATCATCACCACTTCCCCCTGGGCGATGGTCCGGTCGTCGAGAACCAGTTCCACCGGTTCTCCAGCAGCTTTGTCGAGTTCGATGATGCTGCCGCTGGTAATTTGGGTGATTTCTTTTCCTGTCAGACGGGTACGTGCCACTTCGACACGGACTTCATGTTGAAAATGCAGCAACATGTCCGAGGCCGTCCCGGCAGCTGCAGTGGCTTCAGCCACCGTTTCATTGGTCATTTCGTTCTCCGATAGGTCTGTTGCGTTTTCCTCCACAGGGGCTGCCACGATAGTTTCTTCCGGAACTTCCGTTTCAGGTTCGGGGGTGGTTTCGGGTTCTGTTTCCGGAAGTTCCTCATCCAGGGTCAGTTCTGCCTCGGGTTCGGCTGTTTCTTCAACAGCCTCTTCCTCAGGGGGTTCGTTCACTTCTGCNGAATCTTCAANGGTTTCCTCAGGCTCTGAAGGGTCTTCGGCTTCCTGATTTGCTTCAGGCTCTTCTGGTGTTTCTTCCGCGTCAGATGCTGCTGAATCTTCCGGTTCCGGAGTTTCTGATTCGCTATCGCTCAATTCTCCTTCTGCCAACGGAGGAAGTTCTTCCATCTCGGCATCGCCCTCTTCGGAATCAGAAGCTTCCGCGATCTCTCCAAGATCTCCTTCTTCCAGAGGAGGAAGTTCGTCATCCTGAATTTCGGCTAAGTCCTCGGTCTCCAAGTCTGCTTCGGAAGAAAGTTCTTCGTCCAAAGCTTCCTCCAGATCACCTTCTTCCATTTCCAGGGTATCCTCCGTCAGGCTTTCTTCACTCNAGGCTTCATCGGCCTCACCGAGAACGTCTTCCAGGTCAGCATCTCCGGCGACATCATCTTCAAGCAATTCGTCGGCTCCGGTATCGGTCAATTCTTCTTCGGAAAGAAAATCTTCGGAATCAGTCAGTTCTTCACCCGGTTGATCTTCTTCACCAAAGAACATGTCATCTTCCAATTCGGCCTGAAGATCATCACTCAGCGCTTCCTGCTCCTCTTCTAAAATTGTCTCATCAGCTGCCATCAGAAATTCCTCGGAGTGAAGGTGCCTGCAAAATCATTGTCTTTTCGCGCAATCTGGTTTGATAAGGTGGCGATCACTTCAGTCAAAGCAGAACTGATGCCAAATATATTCTTTTTTTCGAGGCTATAGTGAAACGTCGTTTGTTGCAAGATGATCAGGGTTTGTATAGGATTCGTAATTTACAAGTAACGTTTTGATTTCGTAGTGCAATTCATCCCTGTAATCACTAGAATTAAGTAATCTTTAGAAACTAAATAAAAAAAAGAAATTCGGAAACTTTTTTGCATAAGTANTATATGAAGTTATTCCTTGGCAACATTGCTTAGATCATCAAGGGGAAACGTATCAATTTTCATTAGCCTTCAGCAGGAATGAACCTATGGGTGTTCTGGATCGATTTTTAAGTTCCAAACAGGACGACAAGCAGGAAATTTGGGATCTGTTCGACGCAGGTAAAAACCTGATGGAAAGTCATTTTTATGACCGTGCATCAGTGGAGTTCAACAAGGCTCTTTCCCTCGACAAAGAATTCGCGTCAGAACTGATCGTAGATTTATACATGGAGATGCAGGGTTCGAATCCTGATGCAATGATCGCCCTTGGGATCAACATCCTTCAGCATAATCCTGACAACATTGAGATGGCGAACATGCTGGGTAATACCTATCGCAAAAAGGGGGATTACAATGCCGCCAAAAGCATGTATCAACGATGTCTGAAAAGGGATCCTTATTTCAAAAATGCCAGTTACAATCTNGCGGCCACCTTGGCTCGAGCCGAAGTTTATGACGGGACCGCCGTTTCCGCGATTGCAGAATTTGAAAGCCTGAATCATTACCAACTTCCGGATAACAGTGAAGGAGAAGAGAAACTTTACGCCATTCAAGGGGAGGTTATAAGAAATGAGGAAATTTCAGCGGAAGGAGAAACGGCAGGAGTAAAAGATGAGAGCCTGATGGATTTTCTGGAGGATCACCTGGATGGGGAAAAGGTGGAAGAACCTCAAGCCAACGACATTCAGGAAAAGAAAGAAACATCTTCGGAATCCTCTTCAGAATCCCAGGAAAAAGAACGGAAAGTCGAAATTGACCCTGAAGCCTGTTTTCAAATGATTTCAGAAAATCATGATGATCAGCAGAAAGAAACTTCAGAACTCCTCAATGCGTTGGGGCTTTATTGTTTGACGCATTACCATCCTGAAATCGCCGTAAACTCTTTCCAAAAACTGGTTCAACTTCATCCTGANCAAATTGATTTTCAGTGTTTTCTGGTNTTGGCCAATGGATTAGAGGGGAATACAGGTAAAGCCATCGATTCCCTGCAGAAAATACTGATCGAACATCCTTTCCACCGATACAGCAACGTCAATCTTGGTTATCTCTTCCAGAAATCAGGAAAGACGATGAAGGCCAGAACCTATTTTTTCATCACCTACAAGTTGCTGGAACGTTCAGGAGGTTATTATCACATCGAACGAATTTTAAACCGTGCAGAAGAGCATTTTAATGAAGATCGGGGGAAAAAGGCCCTCGAACTGTATGAACCTCTCTATGAAGAGATCAATGCTCCAAATCTGTTGAACCGGATCGGTAAACTCCAACTCCTCTTCTCAAAGCTAGATGAAGCAGTCCAAACTTTTCGAAGGGTTCTCAAAATCGATGTAAAAAATGCAGAAGCCCGGGAAGGGCTGAAGCAGTTGCATCAAAAGTTCCTGATGCAGTTGGATAATGCGGTGAAAAAGCATGATTACGAAGATGCAGCAAAAGCTTTTGAGAAAGCAATCGGGATTGTCAAAAATCCAAAATTGATGCAAAGGGGAATAGACATCAACAAAATGTTGAAAAATGAAACGCGGGCGAACCAACTGGAACGGATGCTGAAACAAATGTTGGAAAAGGATTCTAACCAGATGGTCCAGGAAAAAATCAGTCTTGCCGAAGAAGCAGAGAAAAAAGGGAATTACAAGGCTGCTGTGGGATACTATGAGCAGGCCATCCGCATCAGTCCAAAGCATGAAATCATGGTCAAAATGTCAGATTTCTGCCAACGCATCGATCGCCCAGAACTCGCTGAAAAAGTCTCAAAATGGTTCAACCAGCACCTTGAAAACCAGAAACGAAAGGCTGCATTAGAATTGGCGGCACAGCATTCGGCTGAAGAGGCGAAATAAATTTTTCCCAGATTCTATTCCATTAACTGGTTTTTCATATTGAGGGTTTAAGGGTCATGTTTTCCAAGCGAAAATTGCTGCATGACGGTGGTGTGACCCTGAATCTTGACTCACTGGTGGATATTGTTTCCAACAGTGTCGGAATTCTGATCATCCTTGCGGTTTTTATGGCCTTGATTTCGTTTATGGAGTTCACCCCTCAAACCACTCCAGATACCAGGGTTAATGAAGAAACCGATAAAATCCTCATCCCTTGGGGCCATTATTCGCAAAAAACCGCTATGTTGTTTCTGATTCGCGAAAACCGAGTGCTTCGTCTCGACCGGGGGGAATACTATCAAAAACTCAAAAATCAACTTCACGGCCCTGATCCCTCGATACCGCAACGGCTGACTTTTGACACCCACAGTGTTGAAATCCAAATGCTGGGAGGAAATTCACATTGTCTTTATTTCGAAGCAAAGCCAGGTGCAGGACTTTGGTGGCATCAGCTGAGCGGCGGCAGCAGACCTTTGGAAAACCTGACCAGCAGTCTCCCTCCCGAAGAATACTATTTCTTTTTCTGGGTTGATTCAGACAGTTTTGAACTGTTCCGGGATCTGAGGGAATCGCTTTGGGAAAGGGATTTTGAAGTCGGCTGGAAGCCTGTGGAGCCTGCTACTCCCCTGCAATACTGCAGTGGCTACTCCCAATCGAGGAGTTTCCGTCCGCAATGAGCCCTCAAGGATTGATCGTACAGGAAAATCTGGAAACCGATACAGTGGTCCCTGCTTCCGTCAAAACCCCATCCTCCGTTAAAGAGACTAAGAGCGTCAAAANGTCCCCNNNAAAAAAATCAGGTTCAGACAAGGATCAGCGTCAGATCCGTGAACTGAAGAAAAATATTCGTGCCTACGTCCGTTCCAACGGCAGTCCGCTTGAATTGAAACTCCTGCAAAAAGCGCTGGGAGAGATCGAAACGTTTCATTCCGGACAGTCCCGCAGGTCAGGACAGCCGGTCATCATCCACCCCCTGAGGGTTGCCTGGCAGATCTGCGAAGTCGGTCTTGATCCATCCACCGTCGTAGCAGCCCTCCTNCATGATGCTGTTGAAGACACCCCGATGACCCTCGAGCATATTGATCAGAAATACGGAGCATGGTACGCGCAGATTGTTGAGGGAGTGACCAAGGTCAAACACGACGCAGATGCAACCCATATGCGTTCGGAACTGGAAGCGACCTACCAACGCATGCTGGTGGCACTGGCAAAGGATGTCCGGGTTCTGTTCATCAAGATGTTTGACCGTCTGGATAATATGCGCGACATGCATCATATGCCGGTTGAGAAAAAAAGACGGATCAGTCAGGAAACTCTCAATGTTTATGTGCCGATGGCACGTCGGTTGGGACTGAAAGAAATCAGCCAGGAACAAACCGATCTTTGTTTTCAACACCTCTATCCCAAACGTTACAAACAGACGGTTAAGGATCTTGAAAATCTGAAGAAAGATCGTCTCCCGGCAATCCGGAACATGCTCGAAAAACTTGAGGAGAATTTAAGTTCCAAGTTTTCCGGGTTNGTCGAAGCAGAAGCAGTTTTAATTCATTCCTCGACCAAGGTTTCGGATCCTTCCCCTGTCGACCGGATCCTTGAAAAGTTCCAGATCGTGGTCAAGGATGCGCTCAATTGCTATCAAACTCTCGGCATTTTACACACGAACTTCAGCGCCATTCCTTTACGGATCAGGGATTATATCAGCAATCCGCTTTGGAACGGATATCAGGGGATCCAAACTGAGTTGAATCTCGAGGGGGAAAGGGTGGAGTTGGAAATCATTTCCAGGGAAATGAAAGAATCCAATCGAAACGGGATTCTTGCGCACTGGAATGAAAGGACTTCGGAACTTGAGGATTATTACCGGACCTACCTGGAGCAACTGGATCAAATTGCTGACGCGGAAGAATTGAGGATGGCTGACGTGCTCAACTACGCCCAGACGGAACAACTTCAGGTATTTAGTCCCAAAGGAGATGTNTTCGCGCTTCCGAAGGGCGCCACCGTCTTGGATTTTGCTTATTACATTCACACCGATTTAGGCAATCACTGCATCGGGGCTCTNGTCAATCCATCTTGGGAAACCCATAAGAATACCAACTTAAGAGTTCCACGGGAGCGGCAGTTATTTCATGGAGAATGTCTAAAAATCCTGACTGATCCCGGAGTCCGTCCTTCAAGGGAGTGGGTCGACCAAACGGTGACGGCAAAGAGTCATGTCCAGATANGGAGGGCGGTCAATCTGCAGAATGCCAGCAGAGCCAGGCGATTGGGACGTGATATTCTTGTAAAAGAATTGGAAGAGTATGGAGAACGTCATGACGACTGGTTTTCCAAGGACTCAGTNCAACAGGCATTGATTGATGAAAACCTGACGGAAAACAAATTTCTGCAGGAACTTGGTTTGCGCAAACGGCTGGTCAGGCCTTTTCTGAAAAAATACCAGTTGGTGGATTTTGACAAAATCGGACGGTTGAGGCAGTTGATGCACGGTCGTCCTTGGTACCTTTTCGGCACCCAACATCCACGTTACCTGATTGAAAATCCGGAAGATCCTCTTTTAAAAATGGCAATTTGCTGTCAACCGATTCCTGGAGACAAGATTGTCGCCTTCGTCAACCGTGAGATGGAAATTGAAATCCACAGGAACTTCTGTGAAATTTTCAGTGAAAGACGCAACGAACAGGCGGCGGATGATACCCTTCTTGAAGTCGATTGGAACCTTGAAAAGAAAGAACTGAAGAAACACACCCTCAACATCCAGGCCCGGGATGGGAAAGGGATTCTGCTGAAAATCATCAAGATCATCAGTGCCGCCGATGTTGCCATTGAAAATACCGACAGTCATTCCCTGCCCGGCAACCTTGCATCCATAAAAATCAGCCTCGAACCGGTCAACTGGCAAACATTCCACCGCATCATGGAAGGCCTGAGACCGCTGAAGTTCATCAACCGCATCAGCTGATATTTTTGAGCGGTCCAACATTTCATTTTTCAAATTCATTTTTTAACCGGTTTTGCAGTTGATCTTAGTTTNTTTCCANGATTNTNCCAATTTCAGGAATGAGATATTTTTGGATGGATCCGATGAAATCATTGAGGAATCGCTAGGATGAATCTTCATCCCAAGCTCGAACGATTTCTAATGACATCTTGTGATCAGTTTTTTTCAGCCTTTCCCCAAAAAAGGCCTGCAAAAAAACTTTTAGAGGATTGTCTGATCATTTCCCACCGAGGTATTCATGATCAGCGGAAAATCAAGGAAAACACGATGGACGCCTTTGTTCTTGCTGAAGAAAAGGGGGTTTATGGAATCGAACTGGATTTTCGCTGGACCAGGGATTTGGTGCCGGTTGTCGTTCATGATCCCGACCTCGAGCGTGTTTTCGGAATGGACGTACAAATCGCGGAACACGATTTTGAGTCCTTGAAAAGCCTTTGCCCCTCGGTGCCCAGTCTGCAACAGGTGGTGGAACGATTCGGGAACAAGATGCATCTCATGATCGAAGTCAAGCACGAGCATTACCCAAATCCGGAACATCAAAATACCATCCTGGAAGCAATTTTTTCCAACCTTATCCCCGGTCAAGATTATCATCTGATTTCCCTGGATCCGGAGATGCTGGAACTCATCGAATGTGTCCCGGATCATGCGAAAATGCCTGTCGCAGAACTTAATGTAGGAAAACTCAGCGAAATTGCTTTGGAAAAGAATTATGCCGGGGTTTTAGGACATTATTTTCTGCTCAATGGACGATTGGTCCAAAAACATCTCGAGGCAGGACAAAAGGTAGGGACAGGTTACCCGGATTCACGGAATTGCATGTCACG
>FUFK010072154.1_pt1 | contig 22139 bp, 24 predicted proteins | sample 1021851 | NCBI WGS metagenome assembly FUFK01 (sample SAMEA51879418, study PRJEB19060) | metagenome
AAAAGGCCCGATAGATATGTTGACTTTATATGAAAATAAATATAAACAAGAGGTACAGAAGTTTGCTAGTGAGCAAATTGGTAGAAGACGAAGAGATGACTACACTGATGGCGCTGTTCGTATACCAATAACATCAGCAAACCCGTAGGAGAATAGATTATGGCAATAACATCGGCAATATGTTCAAGTTTCAAACAAGAACTTTTACAAGGTAAGCATAACTTTGCTTCATCAGGTGGACACACTTTTAAATTAGCTTTATTCACTAGCTCTGCATCTTTAGGTGCATCTACAACAGATTATTCAACATCAAACGAAATAACAAACACATCAGGAACTGCATATACTGCAGGTGGTGCAACTCTTACAAGATCAGGAGTCGGTTTAACAGGAACTACAGCATTTACAGATTTTGGTGATGTAACATACACTTCAGCTTCTTTCACAGCAAATGGTGCAATGATATATAATACTACAACAGCTGGTGGATCAGGAACAACTGATGCAGTTGCTATCATAGCTTTTGGTGGTGACAAGACAGCTAGTAACGGAACTTTTAAAATAGAGTTTCCTACAAACGACGCGACAGCAGCAATAATCAGATTAGCATAGGAGGCCGACCATGTCGGTTACTTCAGGATGGGGCCGTTTAACCTGGGATCAATCTCAATGGGGTGGATCTACAATTGTTAATGTAGGTTGGGGTGCACAATCTTGGAACGATGGTAAGTGGAGTGATCTTAATGATGTAGAGATAACTTTAACTGGTTTTGAGATTGAAACAACTTTAGGTCCACAAGGCTGGGGTAATAATGCCTATGACTTTGGTGCATGGGGAGAATTTGTTTTAACCACAGGTCTTGGTTCAGATGTAGAAGTTAGTGGTATTTCTTTTTCTTCATCACTTGGATCAGCAGCAATTGAAGGTTCAGCAGTTGTACAACCATCAGGAGTTTCTGCTACATCTAGTATTGGATCGTTAACAGTTGAAGCAGATGCAAATGTTTCTTTAACAGGAATAGCGAGTACTTTTTCTTTAGGCACGGTAACTGTTAATGATATGACACTAGGTTTAACTGGTGTTGAAGCAACATTTAATCTAGGCACTGTAACCGTACCAAACGCAACAGCTCTTATATCTGGACTGTCTATGACTTTAAGTCAAGGGACAGCAATAGGTTCATCTGATAACCAAGTTGATGTAACAGGATTTTCTTTAACATCTTCTTTAGGGACAGCTATTGCACCAAATAATGCTGTGGTGCTTTCTGGCCTTGAGGCAACATTTAGTCAAGGGTCTATTATAGGTTTAGGCGGCGCTTTAGTTCAACCTAGTGGTTTAGCTATGACAAGCAGTGTTGGTGCTATGGACCCTAATGACATGACTTTAGGATTAACAGGTCAGTCATTTAGCGCTAGTATTGGCTCAGTAACTGTTGCTGATATGCAAGTAGGATTAACAGGACAATCTGCAACATTTAACATAGGAGCAGTAAATATATTTGCTTACGGTGATGTTGACACTGGTTCAAATACATCTTATAGTAATGTTTCAACAGGTTCGAATGATACATATTCGGATGTTGCAACTGGATCAAATACAAGTTATAGTGACGCTGCATAGGAGAAAAAATTTATGGCATCTACATACACACCTTTAGGGGTAGAATTACAAGCAACCGGTGAAAACGCTGGTACATGGGGAACCAAAACTAATACAAATTTACAAATTATAGAACAAATATCTGGTGGATATACAACTCAAGCTGTCTCTGATTCAGGAGATACAACACTATCAGTTTCAGATGGATCAACTGGTGCAACTCTTTCTCACAGAATTATAGAATTTACAGGTTCTCTTACAGGAGCAAGAAACGTTACAATACCTATAGATGTTCAAAACTTTTATATTTTAAAAAATGCAACTTCTGGTTCTCAAACTGTAACATTTAAATATGTTAGTGGTACTGGAACTTCAGCGGCAGTTGCAAGTGGTAAAACTTTAATTGCATATGCTAAAGGAGATGATGGAGTTAACCCAAATATTAGTACAATTGAATTTGGTGGAGATGTTGTAGATGATACATCACCACAATTAGGTGGTAATTTAGATACTAACTCTTTCATGATAGACTTTGATGATGCTCATGGTATCAGAGATGAAAATGGAGCAGAACAATTAATTTTTGAAACAACTAGTTCTGCAGTTAACCACATAGATATTACAAATGCTGCAACAGGNGCTGGTGCACANATTGGTGCAGTTGGAGATGATTCAAACCTTAACTTACGTTTAAGACCAAAAGGAACTGGTGTTATTGAAGCTATGGGTGCATCAAACCCAGGTTCAATTCAGCTTAATTGTGAAAATAACAGTCATGGTATAAAGCTTACATCACCCCCTCATTCAAGTTCTCAATCGTATGAGATTAAGTTTCCTACTGGAAATATAACAGCAGGAACGTTTTTAAAAGTAGATAGTATAACAGGTTCAGGGACATCAGCGGTTGGTCAATTAACCTTTGATTCCACGCCAATAACAACAGGAAAAGCTATTGCAATGGCTTTCATTTTCGGTTAAAAGAAAAAAGGAGAATAAAATATGGCAGCACCAAATCTAGTAAACGTAGCAACGATAACAGCGAAGTCTAAACAAGCAGCTTTAGACACAACGCTTACAACTGAGATTCTTGCAAACGCATCATCTTCTGGAAAAGTTTTTAAAGTTAATAGTATAATAATTGCAAACATCGATGGTTCATCCGCAGTAGACGTTTCGGTTTTTATAACTAAAAGCGGTGGATCACCTATAGCGATAGCTAGTACAGTCTCTGTGCCAGCAGACGCAACTCTAGTTGTTATTGATAAGAACACTAATTTGTATCTTGAAGAAGGCGATAACATTGAAGCCGGAGCAAGTGCAAACTCAGATGCGACTATCACAATCAACTACGAGGAATTGAGTTAAGGGGGGTCGTAGAGTATGGCTCACTTTGCTGAAGTTCGAACAGATACACACGAAGTCTTAAGAGTAATCGTAATTAACAATAAAGATGTTGATGCTAATGGTGGTGATTATTCTGAAGGCGCTGAAACTTGGGTCACTAATTTAATGTCTGCACCTGATGCTCAAAGCGAAAGCATAAAAGAACTTTATGGAGGAAGTTATCCTTCAACAACATATTGGAAACAATGTTCTTATAATAAAAATCATAGAGGAACATATCCAGGTGTAGGATGCAAATATAATGCTGCCGAAGATAGATTTGAAGGACCAAAATATTTTGATTCATGGATTTTTAATGAGGATACATGTCAATACGACCCTCCTATTGAAAGACCTAGTTCTATACACGGAAATATTTATGTGGCATCTGCTTGGGATGAAGCTAATCAGAGATGGAATGGAAAAAGTGAAGATCAAGATTATATTTGGAACACAGAAAATAATACTTGGGAGGAAGCATAATGGCTAACGGTGGATTTGTAGGAGTTGATAGAACTCCTTTTGCAGGAACTTTAATATCAGATTTTACAGGATCAGGAACATTTAATAGATCAGCAACAACTGGAACAGTTTTAGTTGTAGCTGGTGGAGGAGAAGGCGGATCACAAATCGGCGGAGGCGGAGGAGGCGGAGGTCTTATTTTAACACCTTCATCTTATCCTTTACCCGCAACAGCCACTACAATTACTATTGGTGGTGGTGGCGGACCATCTACTCCTCACCCTGTTACAGCACCAGGTACTGATCAAGGTGGTAACGGAGTGGATTCATCTTTTGGAACTGCACTAGTCGCAAAAGGCGGCGGTGGTGGTGGAAGTTATTTTAATACAGGATCTCACCAAGGAGCACCTGGTGGATCAGGTGGCGGTGGAAGAAGAAATGGTGGACCTCCAGGTCCAGGTATTCAACCAAATCAACCTGGAGATTCTGGAACATATGGTTTTGGTAATGCTGGCGCAGGCGGAACAACTCCTGACTCTACTGGAATAGGTGGTGGCGGTGGTGGAGCCGGCGGCGGAGGCTCAGGCACGACTGGAGGAGCAGGAAAAGCTATACCTGCATTTCCTAGTGATTTTGGAGAATCTGGATCTTATTCTGGAGGAGGATCTGGTGGTGGATTTCCGCCACAAGGTGGACCGCCAGCAGGAAGNGNNGGGTCACCANNAGGAGGAGCCGGNGNAGGAAANCNATCTTACGGANANGGNNTNNCNAACACCGGTGGTGGTGGAAAAGGANNNGCAGCAGGCGGTTCTCCNGGAGGANCACCTACNNACAGATGGTNNAGGTGGATCTGGTNTANTATTAGTTAAAGAACTTAATGTATTGCAAAACACTTCAGGTGTTTGGAGATTAGGAAATATCTATGCATACATAAAAGCAGGAAACTGGTCTAGCTAATATATTGCCATTTTCTACAAATCGTTTATAATACCAATAATTTTTTAATAGAAAGTTATGAATTTAAAATTTTTTTATTGGTTCTTTGACTCACAAATTACCTCTGAATTTTGTAAAAAAGTAATTGAACATGGAAAAAGCAAAAAAACTTTTTTAGGTAGAACTGGTGATTTTAGTGGCAAAGAAAAGTTAACCAAAAAAGAAAAAGAATTACAAAAAGAAACTAGAAATTCAAACGTAAGTTTTTTTAGTGATAGCTGGGTGTATGATGTAGTATTACCTTTGATGGCAAAAGCCAATATTAATACTAAATGGAATTTTCAAATTGACTACACAGAGCCTATGCAATTTACAGAATATAATCTAAATCAATTTTATAATTGGCACATAGATTGTTGGGATGATCCTTATGATATTCCTGAAAACAAACACAAACACGGTAAGATAAGAAAGTTATCTGCCATTCTCGCTTTAAATGACGCTTCAGAGTACGAAGGAGGTGGTTTAGAATTTTATAGTACAAACCCGACTTTAAAAGAATCTGACAAAATAATAGATTGTAAAGAAATCAAAAAAGCAGGTACGTTAGTTGTATTTCCAAGTCACCTATATCATAGAGTAAAACCAATCACTAAAGGAAATAGNTATAGTTTNGTNATATGGTCTTGTGGAAANCCNTTTGTATGATGAAAGAAGAAAATTTTATAGGGATATTTGAAAACTCTTTTTCAAAAGAGTTTTGTGAAAAATANATAAANGTATTTGAAACTTACAAAAAATCAGGTTTAACNTTTAGAAGAAATAAAACAGAGATAACTGATGAAAGTGTTAGCATACCAGGATCTGTATTTGATAATCTACAATCTATAAATTTACCTTTTTACTTTATGAAAGAATTTAGTGACATATTTTTTCCTCTTTATGATCAATANGCATCTAAATTTTCTATATTAAANAGNGTANNNAAACACGCNATATATGATTTTAAATTACANAAAACTTNTCCAGGAGAAGGNTATCATNTATGGCACACGGAACATGAATCAAAAGTTACNAGAGATAGACTTTTAGTTTTTACAGTTTATTTAAACGATATAGAAGAAGGTGGAGAAACTGAGTTTTTATATGTTAAAAAAAGATATAAACCAACTCAAGGAACTTGTTTGATTTGGCCTAGTGGGTTTACTCATACACATAGAGGTAACTCTCCTTTAACAAAAGACAAATATATTATTACGGGGTGGTTAGAATATGGAGTATAATTATTCTAACTATGAAGTAGAAAATGTTGTAGAAGATTATTTATGGTTGTTTAAATATCCAGGTATAAATAATAAAAGACTATTATTAACTTGTTATGAAGTAGAAAAAGAATTGAAAGAAAAATTTCCTGCTGTTGGAGATAACAAGTATGGTAGTATTTCTGCTTATTATCACACAGAATATAATTTATTTAGTTTTCCATGCCAACAATTACAAAAATTATATACTACTCTTTCATTTAGTATTAATAAAATTATAGATCCAAAAGAACAATATTATGTAAGATGTTGGGTTAATTTATATGCAAAAGAAAAAAATATAGGTTGGCATAATCATTGGGAAGGAGAGTTTAAAACATACCACGGTTTTTATTGTGTTCATACAGAAGGTAAACATGATTCGTATACAGATTACAAACTACCTGATAAAGAGGATATATTAAGAATTACAAGTAAAGATGGTTTATGTGTTTTTGGAAAATCAGATGGAGACAAACACAGAAGCTCACCATGGTTAAATGAAAAACATAGAGTAACTATAGCATTTGATATTATACCTGTTGGTGTGTTAAGAAGATACCATGAGTTTACTCATAAATTTTTACATAACTATATACCTTTATACAAAACATGAATTTTAAAAAAGACAGATATATAATTATAAAAGAAGCTGTTCCGAAATTAATTGCAAGATTTCTTACTGACTATCTTTTGTTAAAAAGAGAAGTATCATACACGATGTTTAGATATGGAGTTGCAGATAATACTACTACTGAATGGGGACGGTGGGATGATGATCAAGTGCCAGGAACATATTCTCATTACTCAGATGTTGCTATGGAAACATTATTAGCTTGGATGCATCCAGTTATGAAAAAACATACTGGTTTAGATTTAGCACCCATGTATTCATACACTCGTATTTATAGAAAAGGAGATGAACTTGAAAGACATAAAGATAGACCTAGTTGTGCTATCTCAACAACCATGGCTTTAGGTTTTGATAAACCTTATCCTATTTACTTAGACCCAACTGGTGAAACAAATAATAAAGGAATAGAGGTTATTTTAAATCCAGGAGACATGTTAGTTTATCGTGGATGTGATTTAGAACATTGGAGAAAACCTTTTGAAGGAGATGACTGTGTTCAAGTTTTTTTACATTATAATGAAACAGGAACTTTTACAGAGCACGATAAATATGATGGTAGATTTCATTTAGGTTTACCTGATTGGTTTAGAAAAGATAATAAAGGAAATCTAAATGGAGAACTAATACGTAAAAGAATGGTTGTAAAAATATGAGTTGGCAGTTTTTTTATTGGGGTCCATTATTATTTCACACAAAAGTATTACCAGGTCATTTAAAAAAACTTAGAAGTATTTGTCGTAAGGACCCAAAATTAGATCATAGAAAATCTTTAGCAGGTATTATAGAACATGAATATACGATAGAGTTAAGAGATTATTTGGAAATAATAGTTCCTTATTTAAGTGATTTTAATCAAGCAGCTCAAGAATGGTACAATTTTAAAAAAGGTGCAGATATTCTTGTAACTGCTGCTTGGGTTAATTATATGAAAGCAGGAGAGTTTAACCCACCACACATACATACTGGATGTGATTTTTCTAGTGTACTGTTTTTAGATATTCCTGAAGAATTAAAAAAAGAAAATAAAGCATACATTGGAAGTGCATCAGGACCAGGTTGTATACAATTCTTATCAGGAGAGCCTTCAAAATATAGTATACATCAAAAATCATTTTTTCCTGAAGAGGGAGATTTTTTTATGTTTCCTTCATCACTTAGACATTTAGTCTATCCTTTTAAATCAGATATTGAACGTATTTCAATAGCAGCTAATTACACAGTAAAAGCAGAACCAGAGCCTCAATGAAAATAACAGAAAATTTTTTATTACCAAACGTTTTTGAAAACATATTTAAAGAAGTTACATCTTCTAATTTTGCATGGTTCTATCAAATTTCTCAAACTAAAAACAAAGAAAAAAAAGATGATCCTTATTTTTCTCATTTGTTTTATGCAGACAATCAACCTAGATCTGGATATTACGATAGCATCCTAGAGCCCTTATTATTTTCATTAGATAATGTTAAATCTTTAATGCTTGCGAGAGCAAACTTGTATGTAAAAAAACATGAGCCTTATATGTCTTGTTATCATACAGATGACGCTGACGGAGAAAATAAATATAATCACAAGACAGCCATATTCTATATCAACACTAATAATGGTTACACCGAGTTTGAACGAGGTGAAAAAATAGAATCTGTTCAAAATAAAATAGTTATATTTGATGCTTCTTTAAAACATAGAGCAGTCAGTCAAACTGATCAAGATAGGCGTATTTTGATTAATATTAACTACATAGAGAAATAGACAATATTTACAGCGCATAAATAGTCTGTTATATAAAGGTCATGTTACAAAAAATAGGATTTCAGCCAGGTATTAATAAACAAATCACACCCACAGGAGCAGAGGGTCAATGGGTAGATTGTGATAATGTTAGGTTTAGATATGGCACACCTGAAAAAATAGGTGGTTGGAACCAATTAGGAGGGACAGGGCAAAATGAATTAACAGGAGCAGGTAGAGGGCTTCATCATTTTGTTAATAGTTTAGGTAGAAAATATGCAATTATTGGAACAAATAGAATTTTATATGCATACTCAGGGGGTGTATTTTATGACATACATCCTATTCAAACAACAACAACTCTTACAAACGCTTTTACCACAACTAATGGACAAGCAACTGTAACTATAACCTTTTCCAGTGCACACAATATGATTCCTGGAGATATTTTTTTAGCAGATAATTTTTCAACTATCACTAATTCTAATTTTGGTGCATCTGATTTTGATGATAAAAAATTTATGGTTGTAACCACACCAACTAATACAACACTAACAATTACCATGCCATCAAATGAATCTGGATCTGGTGCCACAACATCAGGAGGAATAAGAATTCAAAAATATTATACTGTAGGTCCAGCTGTTCAAGCAAAAGGTTTTGGTTGGGGTCTTGGATCTTGGGGTGGAGAAGACACATCTGCAATTACAACAACATTAAACGGTGCTTTATTAAATGATGCATTTGGAACTGGTGGATCAGGAACTTCAATTACATTATCAAGCACCACTAACTTTCCAAGTTCTGGAACAAATTTTATAAAAGTAGGGACGGAGGAAATATCTTACACAGGAATATCAGGAAACGATTTAACAGGTATTACAAGAAATGTTAGAAACACAACAAGAGCAGCTCATAATAGTGGAGACACTGTTACAAATACATCTGACTTTGTTGCATGGGGTGAAGCTGCATCAGGGGACTTGGTCCTCGAACCAGGGATGTGGTCATTAGATAATTTTGGAGATAAAGCAATTTGCTTAATTCATGACAGTGCTGTTTTTTCTTGGGATTCTAGTTTATCAAATGCAACAGATACAAGAGCTACAATCATAACTGGCGCACCGACTGCATCAAGACACATGTTAGTATCAACACCAGATAGACACTTGGTATTTTTTGGAACAGAAACAACTATTGGAGATACATCTACACAGGATGATATGTTCATAAGATTCTCTGACCAAGAGGATATAAACACATACACACCTACAGCAACTAACACAGCCGGTACACAAAGACTGGCCGACGGATCACAGATCAGAGGAGCTATCAGAGGTAGAGATGCAATTTATGTTTGGACTGATACAGCGTTGTTCACACAACGTTTTGTTGGTCAACCATTTACATTTGCGTTTGCGCAAGTCGGAACTAATTGTGGACTTGTTGGACAGAACGCATGTGTAGAAGTTGATGGTGCTGCGTATTGGATGTCAGAAAATGGTTTCTTTAGATATGCTGGTAAATTAGAATCATTACCTTGTTTAGTAGAAGATTTTGTTTATGACAGTATAAATTTAGAATCTGGTAATCAAATGGTATCAGCAGGATTAAATAATTTATTTGGTGAGGTTATGTGGTTTTATCCAGAAACAGGATCTAGTGTTGTAAATAGAATGGTGTGTTATAATTATTTTGATTCATCAGCACAAAGACCAGTATGGACAGTTGGTAGTTTAGCTAGAACAATGTGGCGTGATTCTGCTGTGTTTGGTTTACCACATGCATTAGAATACGATGCAGACACTGATACATCTTTTGATGTCGTGGGCAACACAGAAGGTAGAACTGCATACTATGAACATGAAACAGGCACTGACCAAAATAAAAATGGTACAATCTCAGCTATAACTGCAAATATTACATCAGGAGATTTTGATATTACTCAACAAAGAAGTGCTTTAGGTCAAACGACAGGTGTTGCAACATTTAAAGGGGATGGTGAATTTTTAATGAAGATTAGAAGATTTATACCTGATTTTATATCACAAACAGGAGCAACTAGAATAACTTTAAATTTAAGAAATTTTCCTAATGATACAGCAGCTAGCTCAGCACTTGGACCTTTTGATATTACATCTGCTACACAAAAAATAGATACACGTGCTAGAGCAAGAGCAATAGCATTAAAAATAGAAAACACAGCAGCTAGTCAAAGTTGGAAGTTAGGAACTTTTAGATTAGATACACAAGTAGACGGAAGAAGATAATGGCAAAAATTGCACAAGTAATAACTAGACCATCACAAGAATATGACTTGCAGACTGCAGAGGCTCAAGTAAGAGATCTTGATGCAATCGTAGAAAAACTTAACTCAACGTTTCAAGAAGATTTAAAAGATGAAGTTGAAGCGTTTAACTTTTTTATTAACTAATGGCTAATCAATTTAAATTTGTAGGAACAGACAATAGTACATCAGGAAGTGCTATAAATCCTTTTGGAACTGGCAATCCTTTGGTAAGTGAAACATATGTAATTAAATCTATATTAGTTACATCAGAAGGCACACCCACGGTAACAGTAACAAACAATAGTATTACAGCCATAAAATCAGCAGCTTTAACTGCTAACACTACAACAGAATTACTTACTCAACCTTTGGTGGTTGAGGGTGGTAATACACTAACCGTTCAATCAAGCAATACAAGTTCATTTGATGTGGCGATTAGTTATTTAAACATTAAGAAGGAGATAACAACATAATGAAAGATCTACCAGTAATAGAACCAAAAGAGATTATAACAACAATAACTAACATGAAAACAGGCGAAGAATATAAGGATGATGCTGATTGGAAGGCTAAAGGAGTGCCAGAATCTGATATTAGAAAAGATGTTAAACTCATCATGCCTAGCCTTGATTTATTTGGAGAAACAAAATAAGATAGTAAGATGGCCATAACTAGAGCACAACAAGCAAAACAGATGTTACAAAATGGAGGACGTATCGGACTCAAAGGTGGAGCTGATGCGGCCACTAAATCTTTTAGTGAAAGTGTAGGATCAACTAGAGAAAGTAGACCTGATCCAGAGGGTGGTTTTGATTTAGGTGGAGGACAAGGCCCTACATTCGATGGTAAACCTGCATCAACTCTTACTAGGAGTCAAATTGATAAAACAAGAGAGTTTAAAGAAGCACAAAAAGAAAAAAGAAAAGGTTTAAATCCTGNAGAAAAATTTAGAGTTAACAGATTAAAAAAATTATACGAAAGAAAAGTTTTACCTCAACAAAGAGGTTTTATTCCATTTGGAGCACAATTTGCACAATCTTTGAGTCCTCCAAAATTAAATGTTTACGATGAAGTAGACCCGGCATTTGATATGTCTTTTTATGGATTGACTGGAGACGAGATAACAGATGCAGATAGATTAGCAAAAGCTATAAACAAAGCAGAAAGCACAGGTATTATATCTCAAAGTGAATTTGAAGATGCTTTTTTTGGACCTGAAGGTCCACCACAGATTGATCAAAAGGATCAAGGGATAATGGATCCTTGTAAAGGTCCTAATCCACCTGCATATTGTTTTATAGGGACAAAAGCAACAGAAACTTTACAAGCACAAGCGGAGAGAACAGATCCAACGAGATTCTATAGAATTATGGCCGATGGTGGTATGACTGAAGATGCCCCAACGATTCAAGGAGGACTTACAGATCTTGCAATGAGAGATGAATTTTTTGTAGGAGGTATTGTTAAAGGAATTAAGAAAAGTTTAAAAGGTGTAACAAGAGCAGTTAAAAAAGTTGCAAAATCACCAATAGGTAAAGCTGCTTTATTTGCAGCTGCGGGTTCTTATGGTTTAGGATTAGGTCCTTTTAAAGATATGGGTTATGGCGCTGGGTTTTTAAAAAATCAAGGTTTAAAAGATTTTTTTATTAAAAAAGGTGGTGGACTTACAGATAAAGGTATTATAGCTGCTCTTACAGCGACACCTTTTATAGGTGAATTATTAGGTTTAAATGAACCAAAACAAGATGAAAATATAGATTTAGCAGAAGGACCAAGATTAGATACTGAAGCTCAGCCATTTTACAGATTAGCGGCAGAGGGTGGTCTAATGAGAGCAGGATATCAAGAAGGATCTAAAGAACCTGTGGCTAAAAAAACTATGCCACTATTAGATATGGGTGGACAAGAAATGGATTTAAGAGATGAAGGTGGATTTGTACCAATAGGTAGAATGGAAAAAGCAGATGATGTACCTGCAAGATTAAGCAAGAATGAGTTTGTATTTACAGCTGACGCTGTAAGAAATGCAGGTGATGGAAATGTGGACAAAGGCGCAGAAGTTATGTATAACATGATGAAAAACCTCGAAGCCGGAGGTGACGTATCAGAAGAATCGCAAGGCTTAAAAGGCGCTAGAGAAATGTTTCAAACATCACAAAGATTAGGAGAAGTCATATAATGGCAGTAGAAACCACAGTATCAAGACCAGCACCTTTTGTCGAAGATATAGGAAAAGCGTTAGCAGAACAAACGTTAGCTCAACAACAAATTCCTGTTGTAACACAAGGACTAGGTGCCTTTCAACGAGCTGCACAACAAGCAGGTTTACCCTTAGCGCAAAAACAAGATTTTGAAACACAAGAACAATTTGAAGCAAGACAAGGTTTATTTGATGCTCAACAAAGAGCAGCATTAGGTTTTGATCAAAGACAATTAGCTTTGCAAGGCCTTGCACCACAAGTGGCAGAACAAGATCAACTACAAAAAGATGCACAAGCAATAGCTCGGGCACAGGCTGGCACAACAGGTATTGCAGGCTTTCAACCATTTTTAGATAGTGCACAAACACAAACAACTCTTGCCTCTGGTCTAGGGACCTTGGCCCTTGGACAATTAACAGGAGTTGGAACAGGCGCACAATCTTTTCAACAAGGTGTTCAAGATTTCATGTCACCATACCAATCACAAGTAATTGATGCTACATTAGCAGAGTTTGATCGTAACAGAGCTATACAAGAACAAAGTATACGAGATCAACAAGCAAAATTGGGTGTGCTCGGCGCAGGTCGAGCGGGCGTACAACTCGCCGAGTTTGGTACGGGGGCGGCAAGAGAACGTGCATTATTACAAGCAGGACTCTTGCAACAAGGATTTGATCAAGCACAAGCTGCTAGACAACAAGACATTGCAAATAGATTTAATTTAGCACAAGCCACACAAGGTTTAGGTTCATTTAGATCTGGGCTTGGAGGACAACAAGCTGCCTTTGGACAAGCAGCAACAGGTTTAGCAGGACAAAATTTAGCACGTTTAGGTCAGTTGGGCGCACTGAACCAGGCGCAAAGACAAGCTGAACTTGATGCAACAAGAGAAGCAACAAGACAAGCAGCATTCTTACCACAAGAACAATTAGGAAATTTTGCTGATATAACAACAGGTATCATGGGTGGTGCAAGAGGACTAGGAACGGTTGCAACAAATGTTCCTAACCCTACACCTTTACAAACAGCACTTGGTATTGGAACTACATTAGCAGGAGCTTATTTAGGTAGAAGGTCGTAAATGAATAGAATATTAAGAAGACCTATGTTTAGAATGGGTGGTAAAGCAGAAGGCATTACGTCTGGTTTAGATAAACCAAGACAACAATACAATACAGCAGGTATAGTAAATCAATTTGAAGCGGATAGATTAGTACAAAATGCAGCAAATTTAAAAGACGCTGCTATGAGTGTATTTTTAGAAGGAGCAAAAAATAGAGGACAGTTTAATACAAATGAAGGTATGAACACAATGCAATCAACAGGAGATACAGCTGTTGGTGGTGGAACAAGTTTAGAAGATGCTATAGCAATGGCTAGAGCTAAATCAGGAGAGATTGCTGGTGACAATAGATTAACAGGTAGACAAGAATTATCTAGATTCTTAATACCTTTTGGTCTTAATCTTGCNACAGCAANACCTATGGGAGATGGTTTATCTGGTTTATTTGCAACAGCAGCAGGGGCAGCAGAAGAACCTGCAAGGCAATTATTTAAAACAAGAGATGAAAGAGCAAAAACACAAGAAGAAAAAGAAGCAGATTTATTTAACGTATTTTTATCAGCAGGTTTAGATGATAGAAGATTTGAAAAGAAACAAGCAGCTGAAAAATTAAAAGATAGTCAACAACTTTTAACGTTGTTTGACAAAGAAAAACAAGAGAATGTAATTGTAAAAGCTGCAGATGTGTACAAAAACTTAGAAAACTATGGTCCTTCAAAAGCAGATAAAAGCGGTCGACCATTTGAAAAATTAGAAGTTGCTAATAAGATAACACAAATAATGGGTGAAATATTTGAATTACAAAATAAAAAAGAAAAAACAATTGAAGATGACCAAGCATTAAAAGAAAAAACAACAGTGCTAGAGTATTTAAGAAACAGTAAAAATACAAAACCTTTTGCTGATGCATTATTAAAAGATCCAAATTTTATAACAGATTTAAGAACTAGAATTAAAAAAAGATTAGAAAAAACAGAAGAGTTTATAGAAATGGAAAAAGAGGGTCTTGATGAGTCTGAAAAATTAATACAACAACAAAAAATTGATGAAGCAGTAAATTATTATTTAGAAACAGGAAAGTTTTTACCATCGTTAATGTTGGCTGATGGCGGTAGAGTTGAGTATCAAAGTGGTGGTGATGTAATGACAGCAGCTGAAACACCTAATATAGATTTTGATACACTAAGAGCTAGACTACCAAAAGAAATAGGTGATGATATAGTAAGATTAATAGCCACTAGTCCAGAAGCTTTAGAAGATTTTGCAACTATTCAAACACAACAGGATGTAAATAATTTCAACATGAAATACAATGTTGAATTAATATTACCAGCGGAGGCATAATGGCCGTAAAACCGTTTGAACGATATCTTAAAGATAAACAAGAGGGTGAAGCTATTGGCGAGCAAGGTGCAGATAATAGCATAGAAGAAATGAAAGAAAGCTTTCAAAGAGCTTTAGAAAATTTATCAGAACCAACTAAACCTACAAAATTTTTTAGATCGTTTGTTCCTAGAAAAACAGATGAGGGAAAAATAACTGATACTAGTGCTTTAAGGTTTGGATTATTTTTAAATCCACAATTAAGAACAGCTGCTTCTATTACTGCAGGTGAGGATATAATTAAAAAATTAGAAAGCCAAGACGAAAAAGATTATATATCATCACTAGATGAAATAAGAAAAGGTATTGAAACAGGAGTATTTGATTTATCTACAGGGTTAGGCACATTATTATTTGCAGGTACAGACTTTGCTTTTGACACAGATTTTCAATCTTCATTTGAAGATTTTATGAAAGATAAAGAACCTGATAGACCTGAAACATGGCAAGGTGAATTAGTTGGATTATTGACACAGTTTGGTGTGCCAGGNAGTNTTATACAAAAAGTANTTACTAGAATACCAAAAGTTGCAAAATTAAAAAAGTCAGTACAAACTATAAAAGGATCTAAGAAAAAAGCAGCTGCAAACTTAGCTGTTAACATACTAGAGGGTGCAACAATAATTGGTGCAACAGATTTTATTGCATCAGAGCCTGGCCGAGAATCTATATTTTTTGAACCTGAATCAACTGAAGGATTAACAGGAAGAAAAAAAGCTGCAGCAATATTTAGAAATAAAATAAAATATGGACAAGAAGGTGCTTTAATCGGTGGAGGTTTTCCGTTGATNGGTAAGGGTATGGCACTTGGTTATAGATACGGTATAAAACCAACGATAAAAACAACAGCAAGTCTTGGTGCAAAAGCAGTTGATACTGCTGTGTTCAAACCAATCGTGTATCTTGGATCAACAAAACTTGCAAAACCTGTTGTAGCAGGAGCATCAAAAGCAATACAAGGTATTAGTGGCTATGCTTTATCCAACACTGCAAGATTATTAGCATCTGGTCTTGGTGGTAAATTTATAAAACAAATGCCTGAATTTAAAAACTGGAGACTGTATAGTGTAACCTCTCCTAATAAAGAAGAAGTGGGTCTTAAAAGATTAGATAATTTTTTATCATACTTTAGATCTTTTGGAAAATCACCAAAAGATATTGAAGGTGTATCAGAACAAGTCATGTTATTTGTTAAAGCTAGAGCTAGAAAATTAGACAGAACTATGGAAGGTCTAGAAAAGAAAGCTTACAATTTAGCAAAACAGTTTGAAAATAATTACAATAGAGGGGATAGTTCACCTGCATTACAAAAATATTATTTAGAATTAGTTGAAGATTTTTTAAGAGGTCAAAGACCTTTAAAAGATATACCTACAGAACTTCAACCTTTTGCTACAGATTTAAAAAAAGAAATACAAAAAACTATGACAGAGTTTAAAAGTCTTCTACCAAAAGGTAAAACAAAAGATCAATTAGTAAAATCTTTAGAAGAAACAGAAATAGGTAGAATTAATAGTTACTTAGTAAAGTCTTTTTCAACTTTTACAAATCCTAATTATGCACCAAATGAAACTGTATTAAATAAAGCGGTTAATTGGTTATCAAAAAATGTAATCAAAGGTGAATTAAAACGAGAGGCTATAAAACAATTTCCAAAACTGTCAGAAACAGAAGCTATTAAAAAGTCTGCTACTAATTTAGCTTATAGTATTTTAAGAACAGGTAAAATAGATAATGTAAATCCATTAATTCAATTAAAAGAAATTGGTAAATTAATTAACTTTAAAGATTACAAAATATTAAAAACTGGAGAAGAACTACCCACTGCAATTAAAAATTTATTAGGAGCAGAAAAAAATTTAAAAAGTTCTGTATCATTAACAGTATCAGAAATGATATCTGCAGCTGCAAATAAAAGAGCGTTTGATTTAATTGCAAAATCAGGATTAGATAATGGTTGGTTGTTTAGATCAGCTAGCGCTGCAAGAAACGCTGGTGTTTTAGACGCACAAAAAATAACAACAATTCCAAGACTAGGCAATACTTTAAAATCAGAAATCACGGAGTTGTTTGCAGCTCCAGAGTATGTTCAAATGTTTAAAGGAACTGGTGGAGTGTTAGATAATTTAATTGCAATTCCTGCGTATAGATTAATTATGCAAGGTAAAGTTGGAATACAAATTGGTAAAACTTTATATTCACCACAGACACAAGTTAGAAATGTTTCTTCTGCTTCTTTATTTGCGTTAGCAAATGGACATATCGGAGGAAACGCAAGTGTTGCTAACGCTATGAAAATGGTTTTTGATGACATTTTTGGTGCTGGTAAGCAAGGTGTCGATGAAGTAAAATTTAATGAGTTTGTAGAAAAAATGACAAGACTTGGTGTGTGGGATGAAAACGTTGTAGCATCAGAATTAAAAGCTGTGGTTAATCAAATAAGAAACAACACAATAAATACAACAGACAAATTATTTGATAAATTAGTTAAAATGGCACCAACTGATAAGGTTGCAAGATTATATGCAGGAGGTGATAATTTATGGAAAGGTTATGGTTATAATTATTCAAGAGGACAATTATCACAAGCTCTTAAAAACATAGAGGATGTAAAAGAATGGTTTAGATTTATGGGTCAACCATTTGATGAAGTTAATGCTACTACAGGAGTTAAGAAAACTTTTGATGATGCATTAGATGAAGCTGCAGCTTATTTACTTAGAAACACTTATCCAACATATAGTAAAGTTCCTCCTTCAATACAAAATTTAAGAAAACTACCTGTTGGTGCTTTTATATCATTTCCAGCAGAAATAATTAGAACAAGTGCAAATATCATGTCTATAGGTTTAAAAGAAGCTGGTCATTCTAACCCATACATAAGACAAATGGGTTTACGTAGATTACTTGGTTTTGGAACAACTAGTTTTGCAATAGGAAAAGGTGTTACTGAAATAGCACAATTTTTAACAGGGACATCTTCTACACAATGGGATGCATACAAAAGATCAGGAGCTGCTGTATGGGACTCTAGATCTAAATTAATACCTATTGAAGGTTGGACAAATGGAGAATCTGCAGCTATTAATTTTTCTTATTTTTCACCTTACGATGTATTACAAGCACCTTTTAACGCTGCACTAGCCAAAGCAAGAGAACAAAATTTAAACCCACAAGAAACAGAAAAGTATGTATTAGATTTAATGTTTGCAGAAGAGGGACCAGTGATGACTTTATTAGAACCTTTTATTACAGAGCCAATTGGTTTTGACAGACTTATAGATGTAACAACTAGAAATGGTAGAAAAGATCAAGGTGGAACAGTGTATTCTGCATCAGATGATTTAGGAGACAAAATTGTAAAATCACTTGCATATATTTTAGATGGTGTTCAACCTGGTGTTACAAAAAGTTTTGACAAAATATCAGGTTCATTAGGATTAGATTTAACAAAAGGTGGTAAACCTTTAAAACTTCTTGATGAATTGCTTGCATTGTTTGCTGGTACTAGAATTATAAGAATAGATGTTAAAAATACATTAAAGTATCAAGCTGCTACCATGAACAGATTGTTAAGGGCTGTAGATGAAAATGAAAATTTTTATAATGTAGATAATTATGCAAACAACACACCTGATGACATGGTTGCAACTTTTAAAAAAATGCAAGAAGAAGCTCTTAGAATACAAAGAGATATGTATATTAGAATTAAAGATTTTGAATTGTTAGATTTAGATGAATCTGAAATAAGAAGAATACTTACTAAGTCGGGAGTATCAAGAAGAGTTGCAGGTAATTTAATGAATGGTGTGTTTACTCCTGTAAATTATTCTAAAAAAAGGTTTGATACAAAAGTAGATACAATTGAAAGAGAGTTAGAAAAACTTACAACAGAAAAAAGACAATTTAGATTAAACGAAGATTTTGTATATCCAAGCGAAGAATTAAATGAAGTAATTAGTGACTACAGAGGAAAAGATCTTTTTGAAGAAGAATATGATCCAGGTAAATTTGAGTATAAATTAAATAAAGATGGTAGAATATTATTTGATGAAGAAGGTAATCCAATACCAGTTGATAAAGGAATTATAGAAAAAGGGTTAGATTTTATATCTCCAACTATAAGAGAAGGTATTGATTTTGTAACAGATCCTCTAAATGTTGGTTCTTTACCTAACAACTTACCACAACCTGTTGTTCAAACCGCGGAAGTAAAAGATCCAAATACTAACTTGACACGTACAGAGCAAGCCCTATTATCTCCTGAGGAACAAATAATAGCTAGTAGTAGAACATAATGGCGAGAAAATCGGCACTACAAAAAATTGAATCTCATGAGAAACTTTGCAGAATAATGCAAAAGCAAACGTTCGAGCAGATTAAAGAAATGCAAGATCGAATTAAAAGATTAGAGTATTGGATTGTTGGTGGCATGGGAGCCGTATTAATAGTTTTATTAACAGATATAGCATGAATCTTACACGTAACTTCAGCTTGTTAGAGCTTACTAAATCAGACACTGCAATTAGGAANGGCATTGATAACAATCCTAACGCTGATCAAATAGAAAAATTAAAAGCGTTGTGTGAAAATATTTTACAGCCGGTGCGGGACCACTTTGGCAGAGTTAAGGTTACTAGCGGTTTCCGTAGTGTAGAATTATGCATGGCCATTGGTAGCTCTGCAAATTCACAGCATGCCAAGGCTGAAGCTGCAGACTTTGAATGTGTTGGTGTAGACAATGCTGAGTTATTTGATTGGATTAAAAATAATCTTGAACCAGATCAATTAATTCTTGAGTACTACACTCCTGGCGAACCCAATTCGGGCTGGATACACTGCAGCTGGATACCTGAGGGTAGACGTGCATCATTTTTACATGCATTTAAGTTAGAGGGAAAAACAAAATATAAACCTGTGTTAGGTTCAGCAAAAGAATTATTTTAATATATTAAACCAAGCTAAAATAACATATCGAATACCCTCTTCTAACATAGAGGCCATGTGTATGTCTTCAGAATTAAATAAAATAATTTTTCCTGTTTTAGGATCTGATTTAAAATTTTTTACAAAATTAACACCACCTTTGTAATTATCATTTAAATAAGTAATGGTTGTTTTATCATAAAACTGATTATCTCTGTGCCATTTATGAGATTCTCCTACTGGCCATTCAGAAATTTCAATATTTTTTAAGTAATATCCAGAATATATTTTAGAGTATCTATCAATTAATTTTTTTATTGTATCATCTTCTTTACAATTCAATAATTCTAACTTCATTCTTTTTTGAAAATATATTGCATTAGACATATTTTCTTTCATATATTTAATACAATAATCACAAGTTTTTTTGTCTAAAAAATCTTCTATCACTATCATTAAATCCACTCTTTTAATTCTTCACCTAACACTTCAGATGCAATATTTATTTTATCACGTAAAGCTTTTACAATTTTTTCATCTACTGTGTCTTCTGCGATAAGATCTACATATGTTACTGATTTTGTTTGTCCTATTCTGTGCGCTCGATCTTCTGATTGTAATCTCTTTTCTAAGTCATAACCATTAGAATAATAAACTACGGTATTTGCTTTTGTNAGTGTAATACCATAACCACCGGTTTGAGTTGTGCCAACAATAAATCTACAATCATCACCATTTTGAAATTTACGTATGTTTTCTTGTCTTTCTTCTTGTGGTGTTAACCCATAATAATCGACCACGGACCCCGGACCATATTTTTCTGTGATGGCTTTTATAATTTGATTTACATCTCTTTGATAGTTTGCCCAAATAATAACTTTACCCTCTGTTTCTTCTAACACATTCATTAGCTCAGTAATTCTGTTATTTGGTATGAGTTGAATAGAACCATCATCAGCAGTAAAATGACCACAAGTTATTTGATGCAAACGCATTAATTGTGTAAGGACAGTCATAGTGGTTGTNACTTTACCATTTAACACAGCCATGGCTGCTTTCTTCATTTGATCGTATATTTTTCTTTGTTCACCTGTAAGCACAATATGTCTTTTAGTAAAATTTTTAGGGGGCAAATCTAAACAATCTTCTTTTAAAACTCTATAAGAAAAACCTTTTAAACTTTCTGATAACTCACCTAAATTTTTAAATTCATCTACAACTTGTATTGATCTACCACGAAGATGCATAGTTTTCATTTCTGCATATCTATTTCTAAAAGCATAGTAAGATGTAAAGTCTAACAAGTATGGATCAAGAAATTCACATTGAGTATATAAATCTAATGGGTTTTTNGTGACAGGAGATCCTGTCATTATCCGTCTATACTTTGCATATTTACCAAGACCTATAATGTTTTTAGTTCTTTTAGCTGTAGGTGTTTTAATAGTTGTAGATTCATCAATAGCCATTAGCACCTTGTGTGAGTTTAAAAATTTAGATGCAAACTTAACACCCTTATCTGTAGAGAACGCTTCAACATTCATAATTAAAATATGTAAAGATGATTCTAATTCAAATAAAGAATCTAATTTTTCTTGTTGTCCTTTAGTAATATTTGCTTGCCACAATACTGACACATTTTCTATATGCCTTGGTAAATGCGCAGGTATTTCTTGNTCGTACCAAGTTTTTACNACACCCTTAGGAGCTATGATTAATGCACCATCTATTTTACCTTTGTCATAAAGCATGGACATATTATCTATTAACACTTTTGTTTTACCTGTACCCATCTCCATAAAGTATGCGTACGTTTCTTTATTCCATGACTTTTCTAAAGCAGTCAATTGATGCTTATATGGCTTTGTCTTAAATTTATAATTCATCTTTCTATTGACTTTAATATAAAGGATGTTATATGATTTGTCAATGTCAGAAAGTANAGTTTNTGTAATACAAGAAATNGCTGGNACNAAAGCAGGNAANCCNAAAATAAATATTATGGGTGCATCNANTTATGGTNAGTTTAAATTTTTATTACCAGANTTTTCACAAATTATTTTTTCACCNGGNCCACTCGTGTATAAGTTGAGACAAGGTTTAAAANATTTTACNNCTAGANGANTATTTACTACTTACNGGNGATCCTGCAATNATAGGTGTTGCATGTTCTATTGTATCTGATATTACAAACGGNAAATACAATTTGTTAAAGTGGGATAAACAAGA
>FUFK010058716.1_pt1 | contig 22134 bp, 15 predicted proteins | sample 1021851 | NCBI WGS metagenome assembly FUFK01 (sample SAMEA51879418, study PRJEB19060) | metagenome
GGCAACAAGCACTATGATAAATATGCAATTGGTGGTACTACCACCGTTGTTATGAATAGAACCACAAAATTGGTCAAAAGAGAATTTTTGAGTCTAAGTGGGACAAATACTAATTGTTCTGGTGGTGTCACTCCTTGGGGTACATGGCTAACATGTGAAGAGAACATTCAGAAGAAAAAGGTAAATACTGTTCCGCATGGATACGTGTTTGAAGTAGACCCTAGAAATAGTACCCTGAATGACCCAATTCCATTAAAAAATATGGGGCGCTTTTATCATGAAGCTGTAGCATTTGATAAATTTCAAAATGCTTACCTCACTGAAGACAGAGATAACGGTCTTATATATAAATTCTCTCCAAAAAGGTTGAACAACTTAGAAAAAGGTGATCTTTTTGCATTAAAAGTAAAAGGTGAGCCGGATTCTAGAAACTGGAGAAAACCTTCAGTTGAAGTTAATAAAAGATATCGTACAGAATGGGTCAGGATTGAGGATGTTGATCCGGATGACGATACTATTAGATATGAAGGTTTAGAAAAGGGAGCAACTCCATTTTCGAGACCAGAAGGAATAGTGACAGACGGAGATTCATTGTATGTATGTTGTACCAGTGGAGGCCCTTTGAGAAAAGGCCAAATCTGGAANATTNTTCCTGTAAATCAGAAAGAAGCGCAGATTGAGCTATGGTATGAAGTTCAAGATAGTGCTAGCCTTAATATGCCTGATAATATCGTTGTATCACCCTGGGGTGATCTNATCGTGTGCGAAGACAATTCTAAAGTAAACAGACTGTGGGGTATCACCCCCAAAGGTAGTCCTTATCTTATTGCGGAGAATAACTATTCAGGTGCAGAATTTGCAGGAGTTTGTTTTTCACCCTTTGACAATACTTTGTTTGTCAATATCCAGCAGAGGGGATTAACGCTGTCCATTGATGGCAACTGGCAAGAAGTGATTAGTTAATTTGTTTTTAGTGAGGTGTCAATCAANACCTTTCCATAATTGATCAGTATTTATTTTTTTCAAAAAGTTNAATAAGGATACTTCTTTTTTTTATATATCTTATTACGTTTATCAAAACCAAGAAAATATTGTAAAATTAATTATCAACTTTTGATATATTAGACTTATAAAAAATCAAAGTAGTTCAATTTTTAAAGTATCTTGCCCAAAAAGTTACAATTTTGCAAAACATTAGCATTCGTAGGGACTGGCCTAATTTTGAGTAGTCTNNTGGCAGCAGACGACTTTTGGTCAAAGGCTATGGATATTCATTATCAACATCGCGTNGCACTNTTTAATTCGTTAAAAATCAAACAAGGATCCAAAGTATTTATTGGAGACAGTATTACAGAGCAGTGTATCTGGAACGAGCTCTTTGGTGATAATCGTCTAATAAATCGTGGTATTGGAGGTGATATAACTGAAAAGGTATTAAATAGATTAGATTTTCTAGACGGCACAAAACCTTCTACAGTTTTTCTAATGATAGGTACAAATGATCTAGGGCAGAATAAATCACTTGACGAAATAATAAATAATTATCAAAAAATAATACAAGAGTTATCTAAAAAGTTGCCTGATGCAGTTATTTATATGCAATCTGTATTGCCCATAAATCAAAATTTATTTTTTATGAAAAGAGATTACTACACTAATGAAAATATTGATCTTCTGAATGTTATGATTCAAAAACTGGTAAAGGAAAATGTGCGTTATCTAGAATTGAATAAATTTTTTAAAGATAAAAATGGTAATCTTGACATCAAGTATTCTTCTGATGGTTTGCATCTTAATGGCGATGGGTATCAGAAGTGGAAAGATATTTTTATTGAGTCCAATATTATTTAAAATATAATCATTAATGTCCAATAAAAAGTTAAAGGAGCTTACATGAACAATAAAGTTATCAATNACTTTTTAACCNTNNNGGGNATTACANTATTCAGNGGTTGTCTNTTNGAGGAAGTTGANCAGCCTGCAGAGTTAGNAATNGGAGATACATTNACAACAGTNTTGAACATTAATTCAATTGCNCAAGAGGTAAATAATGCTCATCATGGTATAGTAGGAGTTTTACATCCTGAGGGGTGGGTTTTTGAAAGTGGTTCTTTTGAATCTACTGATGCTGAAACTCCNTCTGGNTTNATGGAACTAGATCCTGATTCGGGTAGGAAAATGATTTGTAGTGAGGAACAGTTTAATAATAATACATGTCCAAGTATTGATGATTTTTTTGAAAGACCTGATAATATGGAATGGACNTATNTGATAAGCGATGTTGGTGATTATTANTTAGAGNAAACCCTNTTTGAAGTAACNCTTAATTTCAACACNGAAGAANGTGCNNCNGGAGATTTCCCTATNGGNTATNTTACAACTGTAAATACATGGGGTATGCTTGACTGGTTAAATACAGAAGATAATATTGATAATCCCAATATGACAGACACATCAATGAACCATATGATTACCATGGTCGAATCATCGGTAAATATAGATGAGAAGGCATCCATACCAGGTTCATTTAAATTAGAGCAAAATTATCCTAACCCATTCAATCCATCTACAAAAATAGAGTTCTCTTTATCGTCAGCAAGTGAAGTTTCACTTGAAATATTTGATATTAATGGAAATTCTGTTGGTAATCTTGTTAATAATTACATGAACGCCGGTACGCATCATATAGTTTATGACGCCAGTAATGTCTCTAGCGGTATTTATTATTATACCTTAAAGGCTTTGAATAAAGTACAAACAAAAAAGATGACATTAATTAAATAACAAAGTTCTAGTTCTAATACTTGTTTATGGACAACCACTTAGAAATTAATGCGTTAAATAAAAATTTTGGTGGTAAGCAAGTATTAGATAACTTTTCTCTAAACGTAGAGAGAGGTCAATTTGTTGTCATTTTAGGTCCTTCAGGGTGTGGAAAATCCACCCTGTTAAGAATTATTTGTGGACTTGAGAATCCAGATGGAGGTACTGTGCATATAGGTGGTATAGACATTGGAGACTTAGCACCCAGAGATCGTAATATTGCTATGGTTTTCCAAAATTATGCCTTGTACCCTCATAAAACAGTTTATCAGAATCTTTCAATTGGATTAAAATTAAAGAAAATGAGGAAAGCTGAAATTGATTCTAAAGTTATGGATGTTTCCTCAAAACTTGGAATTAACAAGCTTTTGGATCGTAAACCATCCTCTTTGAGTGGCGGAGAAATGCAGAGAGTCGCTGTTGGTCGTGCCATGACAAAAGATCCCGAACTCTTTTTATTTGATGAGCCATTATCCAATCTTGATGCTAATCTAAGAAATAAGCTCCGAGATGAACTACGGATGCTTCACCAAATGCTTGGGGTAACAACCCTTTACGTCACACATGATCAAGTTGAAGCAATGTCGCTTGGAGACATCATAGTTATAATTAACAATGGTGTAATACAGCAAACAGGGTCTCCTCAAGAGATTTTTAGTAAACCTCAGAATACCTTTGTTGCTCAATTCATTGGATCTCCTCCTATGAATATTTTGGATGTGAACTTAGACGGTGTCAATGTATTCATTGGAGAAACGAAAATTTTTGAGTTTGATAATGATTCGTTTACATATCCAAGTAAGATGAAGTTGGGTATTCGGCCAGGAGATCTAGAAGTAAATGGAAAAGGTGTTGACTGTTTATTAGAGTCCATAGATTATCATGGTTCTACCTGGGTGGCTACTTTGAAAATTGAAGATCAGAGGCTGTTGGTTGAACTAAAAGATAAGCCAGATGACACAGAAACCATAATAACAATTATTTTCCCAACGAGTAAAATTCAANTTTTTGATCATGAAAAAGGTACATTATTAGATTGAAACCTATTTATTCATTTGTACTTTTATTTTTTTTGTCATGTGCAGAGGATAAACAAAGCACTCCAAACATTGTTTTAATCATTGGTGATGACCATGGATGGCCTTATTACGGCTTTATGGGAAATGAGTACGTAGAAACTCCCGTCCTGGATCAATTAGCCGATAGTGGTTTTGTTTTTACCAATGGTCACGTTACGTCCTCGGTTTGTCGTCCTTCTTTAAGGACTTTATTAACTGGATTATATCCATTGCAATTTGATAATTATTTAGATTCTATGAAAAGCAGGTTTAAGAATGAAGATACTACTCTGANTGATCTTGAAAAAGGATTAGGACTAGTAAAATTTGAACATAGCATCATTAGAAACTTTCATACGTTACCCAAAATGCTCAAACAAAAAAGCTACAGCAGTTTTGAAGGAGGTAAATATTGGGAAGGAACTTATAAGATGGGCGGTTTTGATGATGGCATGTCAAACCGATTTGGTGATGAACTATTCAAAGATTATCATTTGTTGTTGGCAATGGCAGGTGGTGATGGTTTAAAATTTGCCCGCGAAACGCAAAAGCCATTGTATGANTTCATTGATAGCNTGAACAACCAACCTTTTTTCATTTGGTATGCGCCNATGTTNCCCCACACNCCNTTCAATCCACCTGAGGACCTGCTAGCACTTTATAAAAACAAAGACATAAGCGAATCAGCAAAAGTTTATTATGCTATGTGTACCTGGTTTGATAGATCACTAGGAGAATTTATCAAATATTTAGAAANAAAAAATTTGCTNGAGAATACAATTTTAATTTATGTAAATGATAATGGTTGGCAACAGGACCCNNATGATGANTATACNGGTTCATTAGAATTTTCTACGCTCGGTGGCCCAAGAGGTAAAAAATCACTATATGATTTTGGGTTCAGAACTCCAATAATAATAAGTTACAAATGGCTAAAGCGCAAAGGTGAGCGATACTCTGGAATAGTTTCGACTACAGATTTATTCACAACAATACTAGATTATGCTGGAGTTAATAAACCAAACTATTTACCCGGCTCTTCACTAAGACCTGTTGTTAATGGTAGTGACTTTCATCGAGACAAGATAATACACTATATCAAAAATCCAAGAGTTCCTGGGGACCCATGGGCAAACGATTCTACTGGTTATTCTTATCGAACAAATCGTTGGCACTTTCTATGGGTGCCAGAAAGAGACTTTATGGAACTATATGATGTTAAAAAAGATCCCTTTGAGAAAAATGAATTATCCAAGGATAGTATCGGTGTTGTCAGTATGATAAAAAAAGAAATTATAACCTGGAATGAAGAAATATTGAATAAGGCAATTTTTCCGCAATGATAAACTTCTTTTACTTTCTAGTTTTAATGTCACTATGCAATCTTTGCTATGCTGACGATTTTGGAAAAGTAAGGGGCATTGTAACTTCTGAGGAAGATGGCCTACCCTTAGTCGGTGTAAATATATCAATATTAAATACCAACTTAGGAACCATTACTGATGTGAATGGTAATTATACAATTCTTAAGGTACCGTCCGGTAATTACAGCATCAAATATGATTACATTGGTAGAGCAACCAAGATAATAGAAGATATCAATATTGGAGCATCATTATCTACAAATTTAGATGCCTCTCTAAAAGAATCTGTTATTGAAGGAGAGGAAGTAATTGTGTCTGGTAAAAGAAAAATTATTCAAGATGATATAACTTCAAGTACAATATATATGGGTGCGGATGAAATGAGTAAACTTCCAGTTGCAGACATCAGAGACGCNATGATGTTACAACCGGGTGTTTTCTTTGATCCAATTCCAGTACTTTCATCTGGGGGTAGAGGTCATGCTGGAGAATCAGGATCAGGGGAGGCAAGGTACACAATTCGTGGTGGAGACCAAGAAGAAATTCTTTGGATGATAGACGGTTCCCGAACACAATCTTTGACGATAAATGCTAGAGATGCTGGTGGTTCATTCATGAATATGAATTCTCTTGCAATCAAAGAAGTTCAGATACTTTCTGGAGGCTTTAGTGCAGAATATGGAAACGCACAATCTGGTGTCGTTAATGTGATAATGAAAGATGGACAACAACAATTTAATTCATCTTTGCAACTTACCTATTCACCGCCTGGGCAAAGACATTTTGGAAATTATGTATATGATATGAGCACACAAAAAGAATTTAAGGACCATATGGTTGGTCTCTTTTATGATGACTCACTTAATATATATTACCCTGATACTGCATACTTATATCTTGATTCTACTACACTCAACTATATTGACACAAAATATGATCCAGGTTACAGTGGATCAATTGATAGCATTTATTATGGCGAACCTTATCTAGATCCATACTGGATGAGCGATTATAGACAATCACAAATATTTGACTACAGGCAAACACCAGATTATGATGCGATCTTGACTTTTGGAGGTCCATTGCCAATTGGTGATAAAAAGTGGACATATCAAATCTCAGGCCAGATCAAACAAGAAGCATATGCACTCCCACAGCCTAGAGATAGTAGAAATTGGGAAAACATCAACATTGCTCTCTCAATGCCAATTAATGAAAAATTTAAAATGAAACTATTTGGGATGTATTCCCAAGAAACACATGGTTTTGTAGGTAACTCTGATTGGCTAATGGCTGCAAAATANTANAGGGGTTATGGTAGCATTATGCAAAATAATGCAAGAATGTTAAGTCTTAGCATAACACATAGTTTAAACGAAAAATTATTTTATAATGCAAAAATAAGTCATTACTCATTTTTGTTTAATCAAATGCCAAATAGGTATACAAACACTACTTCCCCTGGTGAAGATTATGTGCTAACTCTATGGGGATATATGAGATATCCTGAGTTCCCGGACGAACCTTTTGATAAGTATTTTACCATTCACGATGTGAAAGAGCGCTCTGGAGATATTACAGTTAGTACTGATTTTACTTGGCAGCCAAGATATGAGATAAATTTAAAATATGGATTCGAATACAATTACAATCAAATACATTCAATAAGAGATTATAGATTCACCGCTCTTTCTTTGAATGAGAACGAATATCAAGATAGAAACCTTCATGAAAAAATAAACCCCATACAATTTGGGTCATACCTTCAAAGTAAATTAGAGTTTGAGACAATGATATTAAATCTCGGAATAAGGTACGATCATTTTAATCCAAACTTTGAATGGTTTGATAGGTTTGATACCTATAACCTTTCAATTAATGCTGATTATGACGAAACATTAGATCCGGATGGAGATCAAATTGATTCTAATGGCAATATAAAATATGGATTTGGGAATGTTTTATTACAACCAAGATCCATGTTGCCATCAAGTAATACAATTAGTCCGAGAATAGGTGTCTCTTTTCCTATCACTGAAAAGACGGTACTTCACTACAATTATGGTCACTTTTATCAGATGCCGCCAGTTAGCAGGATGAGATATTTCAAGTATTTTAGACCAACTCAACTTTTGGAACAAATCATTGAAGAAAATAGAATTGCTGCTCTTGAAAATCGAGACCCAAGGCACATTCCAAGCGTTGGAAGCAATCATGAAAGAGTAATATTTTTAAATATAGATCCGTTACCACCCCAAAAGACAATCATGGTTGAGATAGGATTAAAGCATAACTTTAATGATAAAGCTTATATGAATATAATTGCCTATCATAGAGATATTTATAGTCAAAGTGAAAATGTTATAGGCCTTTTTGATAAAAGCTATTACGGACACGATCCNTTTACAGGTATGCAAAGTAATGCAATTACNGACACTCCNTTGCATGGAGATTATGGCGATTCTAGAGGTTTAGAGTTGGANTTTAGAACTCTATCTCAAACTGGTTTAAATATTGATTTGAACTATAGTTTTTCAAAAGTAATGCAGGGAAGAGCTTCACCTCATAAAGTCATATTTGATTCTACGGGTACACCTTCATTTCAATGGTATGATGAGTATAGTGGTTTTGCATACAAATCCTTGTTAATTGAAAGACAATTCAGTAGGCCTCATATCCTGAAATTGGGATTAAACTACACAACTAGTGATAAGGTTCCTCTAATGTTAAATGATATATCAACATCTTTAATGTATAGATATGTTTCTGGACAGACGTATACTTATCTTGATATTAATGATTCTCCAACTACCTATGATAACCATCGTTATCCAGGGTTGCACTTCACGGATCTAAAAGTCAGTAAAAGTATTAACCTTGGCAATGTAGGAAAAGCCAACCTATTTATCCTTGTTTCTAATCTTTTCAACAAAAAAAATATAAAATCCATGGGTGATTCGTCCTATAATCCAAATGTGGTGCAAAATTTTGTGGAAACTGGGGAACCAACCCTTAGAGATATAGGAGGTTATGATATGAGTTGGTCAATATGGTATGCACCACGGAAAATTGAGTTCGGAATACTGTATGACTTTTAAGCTATTCTTTAAAATATTTATAACAATAGGAATTTTGTTTTCTCAATCTCGAATAGCCGAATATGAGGTTCATAAAAGGGGAGAACTTTGGGATACAATGAGTGATGACGGAACTCATGGTGCTTATCCTCAGCGAACGGGTGAATTTAAACCCAGTATGGATTGGCCTGGGGGTCCAACTGTATTCAATGGTCCTTTTGAACAAAGATCCTATCTGTATAAAGCAGGTGTTTGGATAGGAGGGAAAATAAATGATCAGGTCTTTCTAACTAAGAATGGACCTTTAGAGGTTGATATTAACTCAACCTTTGAAGAAATAAATAAGGAAGAAAATTTCATTGGAAGCTCGGATTATACGTATGATCAAGCTGAGGAGAAAATTACAGCGTCATGGACAACGTCTAAAAATATCAAAGTCAAAAGAACTTCAAGATCTTGGAGTATGAGGGGTGCAAACAACTTTATAATCATTACCTATGATATAACGAATCTCAANCAAGATATAGTTGACGATTTTTATTTTTGTAACGTTTTCCTAATGAGGCCAAGCTCACAAGATTATAATAGTCATGCTGGATGGAATGATGCCTTGTCTAGGGCGGATGATGTAGTCGGTATAGATACAACATTAAAAATGATTTATGCTCATGACGGAACTGGATCGTATGATTTTACTTCAGGAGTTGGTAATTGGAGCGATGGAAACTTGTTGACTCACGGTTATACGGGATTCGCTTCAATTGATGCGCCAAATAATAAATTTGACCTGCCTCAGCCTCAGCGGTATATCTTATCCAATTATATNGTCAATCAATCATATTTTAAGCTATCTACCCAAACCGAACAGTCGATTTATAATATAATTTCTGGATTTGATGATTCTTTTCAATCAAGCCAAGGAGATACCATTGATCCCATTGCTATAATGCCCTTTGGTCCCTATCAATTGGGTGTAAACCAGTCAATAAGTATAAGTATAGTGCAAGCAGTAAATGGACTAAATCTTGAAGATGTTTCAGATTTAGAGGCTGGTCAAATGAGTATGATACAAGCGAGATACCTAAACGAAGGACTTGACTCTCTTAGGTTGTCTATCCAAAATGCAAAAACATTATTTGAAAGTAGCTATATACTAGATAGGTATCCGCCCCCATCACCATTAAATATTGAGCTTTTAGCATCTCCTGCCAATCAATCAATTTCTATAAGATGGGATCCAGTTGAAGATACTTGGGAAAATCCCTTAACCGGAAGGAAAGATATCGAAAAATATGTTGTCTACAGAAGCGACAACAGATTCATTGGACCATATGATGTGATTAAAAATAGAATTCGTGTTCACAAATCTTTCGATAAAAATGCTTTCTTCGATGATTTTAATTCCAAATGGGAATACGTAGATAATGACATTTCATTAGGAGTGTCATATTTTTACGCTGTTACGNCTGTAGACAGTACTGGAAAGGAAAGTTGGCTAACAAATAGAAATGAAATACCCCTTCAGGCTGTGAGTGCCCCAAGAGACAATGCTCTTGAAATAAAAGTATTTCCAAATCCATTTAAAATTACTTCTGGTATACCAACTGTCGGACAGGAAAATATGATAAGCTGGACAAACTTACCTTCACCTTGCAAAATTTCAATTTTCACTGCAAATGGAGAGTTGATTAAGAAAATAAATCACACAGGGAATACTGGAGATGCTTCCTGGGATCAAAGGACAAGCTCTAGATTAATCACCTCGCCCGGTATATACTTCTGGGGAGTAGAATCCAATTTTGGAAATGCTAAGGGTACTTTATTAATCGTTAAATGAAACATACTTTTATAGCCTTTATATCGATATCATCTCTTTTTTCTCAAATAGATTATGGTTTTAATTTTTCAAAAGGGGGTCTAGCAGGATTTCAATTCCTAAAGATAGAGACGGGTGCAGTTTCACAAGCCTTTTCAGGTGCTTATTCAACTTCTTCATTGGATTCGAAAAGCTTTAGCAACAATATTTCTAGGATTTCTAAAATATCCGATATCTCTTTTTCCGTATCAAGCCAAGATTGGATTGCAGGTTCTAAAATCAATACGGCCTCTTTTGCCTTTAGGAAAAAAGATCTAGTATTTGGCGTTAATGCATCGTCATTTACAATTGAAGAATTTGAAGAAACAACCGTGAGTTTTCCTACAGGGACTGGCAGAATGGTGAAAGCAGGCAATTATCTTTTTGGTCTTGGTTTGGCAAGAAATTTTACTGATAAGCTTAGTCTTGGCATGCAACTTAAATACGTTGAAGAAAATATAGATAATTACTCTTACAGCAATGTATTGTTTGATTTTGGATCAAATTATGAAACTGGGTTTAGGGACTTNAATATTGCATTTGTCTTTCAACATATTGGTCCAGATGTTACGCCTATAGATACCAAATTCCGTTCTCCTTTGATGTTTAGAATTGGCATGAGTGATTACGTCTATCGCATTGAGTCAATAAAATCAATGATGATAATCGAATTGGTTCATCCGACAGACAGTGAAGACTATTTGATTCTTGCCCAAGACCTTGAACTGTTAGAAAAAATTAATTTTAGGATGGGAAGTAAGATTAAAAAAAGTATTTTTGGTCATTCTTTTGGTTTTGGTATCAAAGATGTCAATATATCTGGGAATAATACGATTTCTATTGATTATTCTATCCTAATGTCTAATTATGTTTTTAAAGATTTTCATTCACTGTCAATATCCTTGAACCGTTAATTAATCTAAAACTGTTGTCTTGAAAAATTTTATCTTCATATTTATCCTGCTATTTCTAATGTCTTGTGCTGAAAAAAAAGATAATGACCTTGAATATTGGTCTATTGGAGGATCAGCAGACCTAGATTATGATCCAGCTGCTCTTTTTAATAAAAATTTTAATTTTGACTTCAAAACTATATCCATCCCTTGGACTGAGCACGAAAAAAAAATCCTAACCTCCATTCTGAGCGGGGATCCACCAGATGTTATAAGCGAATTTGCTCCTTTAAAGTCTTGGGCAAGTAGATCTTCGTTACTGCCACTAAATACGTTTATAGAAGAAGCTAAGTTTGATACCAACCAATTTTTTAACTCTCTTTGGAAAGAAATGAGATGGGAAGATAAAATATTTGGAATCCCAGTTAACACCGTTTCATACGCACTTTTTTATAATAAAGAAATTTTCAAGGAGGTTGGAATTGATACTCTTCCTAAAACTTGGGATGATGTCAAACGCATATCGAAAAAAATTAACAGATTTAACTCGAAAGGCTATCTTGAAAGAGTAGGATATTTACCTAATTATGGTAATCTAAAAACTTCCAATATTATTGCATGGCAGTTGGGGCATGAATATCTTGATGAACAGGGTGCAATAAATTTGAGTTCAAAAGAGATGAAGGATTCTTTTTTGTGGATCAAAAGCTTCATTCATGAAATAGGATTGAAAAAGGTGCTTGAGTTAATGGGTACGTTTGGCACTGGTCTTCAGCATGGGTTCATTTCGGGAAAAGTTTCCATGATGATTTTAGATAGCAGCTACCCGGAGATAATTGAAAAATATAAACCCGATTTTCAGTATGGAGTAATACCAATACCAAGTTATGGTGATTCAAAACCCATATCAAGTGCAGGAATATGGTGGTTAGGAATACCGAGAGGCGTAAAAGATCCTAAGAAATCGTGGGATTTTATTAGTTTTCTTGCCGGAGAAAAAAACCAAATTGACTATCAAAAAAGGACGGAAGAAAGTCTATTTTCAGCTAATAAATACGTGGCTTACCAAGAAAATTCTGTTTCAATTCCATACTATGATGTCTTTTTATACATGCTTGAGAATAGTAAGTCTCCAAATATAGTTCCCTTGGCACATGACAAGTTTTGGGTTGAGTATCATCGCGCTGAGGAGAGAATACTTCGAACAGAAACGTCAATTAACGATATTTTAATTGAGGCGGAAAATGAGATCCAGAAAGAGTTAGTAAAATCAAAAAGATATTATAATTATTTAAACGATGACTAAACTTTTTAATAAAAAAAACCTTACTATCTTTGCATTTACATCTCCATGGGTTATAGGTTTTTTATCTTTCGGTATTTATCCAATTATTATTTCATTCTATTACAGCTTATGCCAATATGATGTACTCCGAGAACCAATGTTTATTGGTTTAGAAAACTACAGAACCATACTTTATGAAGATGCTTACTTTTGGAAGACCATATGGAATACACTTTATTATACAATTTTTAGAGTACCTATTAACATTTTTTTATCTTTGCTAATTGCAATTTTATTAAACAGAACNTTAAAAGCTTCGGGACTCATTAGAGCTACCTTTTTTCTACCTTCACTAATTTCAGGAGTAGCTCTATCGGTAATTTGGATTTGGATATTTAATCCTCAAATAGGTTTATTGAATACAATTCTAGCATTTTTTGGTTTAAAGGGCCCTTTATGGCTACAGGATGAAAACTGGTCTAAACTTTCTCTAGTTATCATGAGCACCTGGAGCATTGGAGGAGGAAGAATGTTGGTATTCTTAGCAGCTTTACAAAATGTTAATCCTAATCTATACGAAGCATTAAAACTTGATGGAGGAAATGATTTACAATGTTTTTGGCATATCACCTTACCGCTCATTTCTCCAGTCATTTTTCTCTGGTCTGTTATAGAGGTAATTGCGTCAATGCAAATATTCACCGAGGCATTCATTATGACTAAGGGAGGGCCCCTTGAAAGTACTCTATTTTACAATTTGTATTTATACAATCAAGCTTTTGAAAATTTTAACATGGGATATGCGTCTGCATTAGCATGGATTTTATTAGTGATTACATTAATAATAACATTAGCGCAATTTCGTTTATCAAAGAAATACGTTTACTACGATAATATATGATAGCTAGATTATTAATCATTATGGGTTTAACCCTCGGTCTTACTTTCTCAGTTTTGCCATTTTTTTGGATGCTAATTACTTCTTTTAAATCTGGTTCGAGTTCCATGTTTATTTCATTNGATTCACTATTAGATAATCTAAGCCTAAAAAATTATATCTCTGTTTTTGAAAAGATACCGCTTCTCCTCTATACAAAAAATTCAATCTTTATTTCATTTTCAACAATAATTGGGACGGTATTATCAAGCTCAGCAGTTGCATATGCATTTTCTGTGCTTAAATGGCAATACAGGGATAAATTATTCCTGTTCATTATCTTTACGATGATGATCCCATTACAAGTAACTATGATTCCTGTATTTGTTATATATAAACAATTAGGCTGGCTGAATTCATTTAAACCTTTGATCGTGCCAGCATTTTTAGGAGGAGGAGCGTTTAATATTTTTCTCTACAGGCAATTCTTTTTAAAAATACCAAATGAAATAATTGATGCAGCCAAAATGGATGGTATGAATCATTTTCAAATTTATTGGTATATCGCGCTCCCAATAGCAAAATCCGTAACCGCAACTGTGGCTATATTGACCTTTTTATTCAGTTGGAATGACTTTATGGGACCCCTCATATATTTATCTGACCAGATAAAGGGTACACTTGCTTTAGGATTGATGCTATTTGTTGGGCAAAATCAAACCGAATGGGGAGAATTGATGGCTATTTCGATCATCATGATTCTTCCAGTTATTATTGTCTTTATTGCATTTCAGAAATACTTTATACGTGGATTAATGTTCGGCGGAAGTAAAAATTAATTGCTAGGAGAATTTTGATGATACCAAATGTAGAATTTTTTACAAGTTCAAAACTGAAACATGATATTAATAGTCATTTTAACCCTCCTGGGTTAACAAATTTTATTGGTGTTGTGCAGGTAGAAAATGATATTTCGGCCATTCGAGGGTTAAACTTTCCTCCCTTTGGTACATCTTTAGAAAAGTCATGTGTTATGTATGTAGATGACCAATACTTTTTATCCACTAATACTCCGGTATCATTTACCTGGAGACCAGATAAAATTACCAGAGAGGCTGACCTCCAAGGTATAAAGTACATAGTAGATACTATCGTAATAGATAAGGAAATTTCGGTTATGTCCAGAATCATACTCGAAAATCGATCTGGAGTAGAGGTTACTAAAAGATTGAAATTCCACTTTAATGGTGGAGTTACAAATAATAATAAAGATTGGGCGAATTGGATACCTCCACATGAAAATGATAACGTTTGCACTTTGAATGAGCAAAACAAGATAATGATTCATTCATCAAAGAAGGAAAACGCCCACTTGCTGCAAGGTCTCACTGGTCAAATAGAGTCACTAGATCGTTTTGGCATAGCAAAAACGATATATATTCCCCCAGGAGAGAAGGTTGAATTTTATTATTTTGCTGTAATGGCAGATAATATAAATGATGGTATAAATACTTATCAGAAATTGACCTCAAAAAGAAAAGAATTGATTTCCAACAATGAACGAATTTGGAACCAGGAAATCAATTCTATTTTTGATCAAGATAGTTCTAATTACAGTGGTTTTCTTCCAATTTTAAGTACCAAAAATGAATCACTGTTNAAATTGTATTANATGGGNATTATGGGTGTAGTNTANTTNAANAGGGANAATCCNTTATCTACCATGGGGCGNACCTANGATACGTTAATGCCTCGTTACTGGCAAACAGTTACATTNATTTGGGATTANTATCTTAGCGGCACTGTTCATGCTATGNTAGATCCAAAAGTNATGAAAAAGTACATCCAAAAGTGGATGAAAATGGATATTCATACATGCTTTGGGTCTGAATATATTTCCGGGAAACCAGTTGGTCCGTGGTATTCGATAAATGACCACGCTATGGTAATGATGATAAAAGAACTTTTAGACTGGACAGGTGATTATGACTGGTTACTTACAAAGGTAAATAAAAGGAAAACGGCTTTTGAATTTTTAGAGGAATATGCAAACCACTACAAAAAATTTTTAAAACCGAGCGGTTTGGCTGATTATGGTGGTATTAACAACTTATTGGAGTGCGTGAGTACGTACACGCATGAGGTTGCAAGTCTAAATTCAGCAAATATTGCTAATTTAAATTATCTTTCCAATCTCTACGGTAAGCAAGGTGACTTAAAGAAATCAAGAGATGCTAAAAAGGCTGCTAAAGACATATTTGATAATCTTGCGAACNTGTATGTTGAAGGAAGAGGCTATTGGAAAGCANGNCAGCCNGACGGNTCNCANAATGAGGTAATGCATGCATACGACTTTTTCACAGTAATAAANACNATTGGGGACATGCTTCCNANNAAGCAGAAAGAAGAAATGGTANCATTNTTTGAAAATGATTTAAAAACNANTANATGGATGCGTTCTCTATCAGTNAAAGACCCAAACGCAATGTTTAGCGTAAGACCTGATCATCAGTGGAATGGCGCATATCCAGCGTGGCCTTCCCAATCTTTAATGGCTTTGATTAGGGCTGGTAAAAAGGAGCTTGCGTTAAGNTGGATCGATGGATTATCAAAATCAGCTAACCAAGGTCCTTTTGGGCAGGCACATTTTACAGAAACAATCATGAAAACAGATCAAGGCGGTGCGCGTAAATCCTCTGCAGAGGAGCCATGGATTGTAGACTGGACTTGTTCATCAAATGGAAACTGGGCTGAGGCAGTTTTAAAAGGCTTTGCTGGTATAAGTATTGATGTCAATGGAGGAATAAAAGCCAAACCAATTATTAGTGATTTAGAACTTCATGGGATAAACTTTAATGGTATGGTATACAATCTTACCAAAAAAGGTCTAAAGAAGGTTTAAAATGAGATTGGCCATGGATATTGGGGGCACTAATCTCAAATTAGGCTTAATTAATGATCAGGGTACGGTAGAAAAACATGAAATGCATAGAATGGAAGATATACTTTCTCACTCAAATTTTATTGAGGCTCTAATATTATATTTGAACAAATTTGTTGGACAAAATAAAATTACTTGTGGGGGGGTATCCTCCAAAGGATTTATTGATTCTGCAAATGGCGAAGTAATCGATGATGTTGGTTTGGGTAAAGAATTGAGAGGTTTTTCTATTTGCCAGATTCTCACTAATATATATAATGCACCATTTAGTATTGAAAATGATGCAAAATGCTACGCATGGGGCGAGTACAAATTTGGTATAGGGAAAAAATATAAAACTTTTTGTTGCATTACNCTTGGCACCGGAATCGGTTGTGCCTATGTTGATTCTGGTAACTTATTTTCTGGTGGCTATCCCTGGGGCGGAGTTTTAGGAGGGCATATTAGCATAGATAGGAATGGGCCTACATGTGATTGTGGAAATATAGGTTGTTTTGAAATGTATTGTTCAAAAAATGGTATCCTGAGAATATTAGGTGAATCTATGCCATCGATGCTTGCATCACCTGATCCTGTAATGTCTTTTTTTAGTTCAGTTAGAGATGGCAATATAAATAGTAAAGAAATTTTTAATGACTTTTTGTGTAATCTTGCAACGGGTTTAGTAACTATAATTAATTTATATAGCCCAAATGCGATTATACTTGGAGGTGGAATAATGAATAGCTNTGATATTTTTCTTAATGAATTAAAAGAANTAGTCTCTGAAAGGGCGTTCATTGTTTCTGGTNTTGAATGCTCAATTGAAAAAGCAACCTTAGGAAATTACGCACCTTTATTAGGAGCTGCATTCCTTCCTAAAATGGAGAANTAATGAAAAACCCGTATGAAAATCTAATTTCTGAAAACTTTAAAGAATATGAAAGGGGACTTTATGACCGTTATCCAACTTTTTTAATNCCTGAAAATCAAATTAAATCNGGGTACGATAGATTGGTTGAAAATATCAAAGAAGAGGACCTTTTAGGGAAGAGGGTTTTCGTTATCGATGGTTATAATGGTGCTAATTGGGATCAATTTAAAAGTTCAATATCAAAAATTATCAAAAATACTAACATAAGCATTACTTGGTATGATTTTAGATATTGTCTTAAACCTGAAGAAAAAATACTTGACCAAATAAACCCTTTTTTAGGCGATGATGATCCACTATGGGGAACACACTATCCCTATGGGTTAGAAGGGCATTTTGATCCTTTGAAAGTTTCAAAGCTTCGAATTATGGCATCAGCTTNTAAGGAAAATAAAGAAAACGATATCTTTCTAATTTTTGGAACAGGTTCCTCTCTAGTTGAGATTTGGGATTCTTTATGGTATCTAGATGTTCCAAAAGATATTATTCAAGAGGAGGCTAGAAAAGGTAATTGCAATGTAATTGGGAAGAAAGAATCGTCCAGTTTNGGCTATTTTTATAAACATTCGTATTTNGTAGACTGGCCTGCATTAAATAGGCANAAAAANACCCTTCTTCCNATGATTGATATTCTTGTTGATTTACAAGATGAAAAAAATCCAAAAAGTATTCTTGGAACAGATTTTAGAAGTGCCCTTCAACTTTTATCTGAATCGCCTTTTCGCGTAAGGCCATGGTTTTATCCTGGNCCTTGGGGAGGAAAGTTTATGCAAGCACATATGGGGTTAGATCCTGAANANCCAAATTTCGCTTGGTCATTTGAATCCATTGTTCCTGAAAATGGAATAGTCATAGAGAGTTCACATCAGAAATTAGAATTCTCTTTTGATTTCTTGATGTATCAAAATAGTAAAAACGTTTTAGGTGAAGATGCAGCAAGAAGATTTCGCTACGAATGGCCTATAAGGTTTGATTATCTGGACACAATTGATGGTGGTAACCTATCTACGCAGGTTCATCCAAGGCCAAAGTTTATACGGGAACAATTTGGTGAAACATATACGCAGGATGAAACCTATTACATATCTGTTGCAAAAGAAAATGCAAAAGTTTATTTAGGGTTAAAAGAAGATTGTGATTTAGACGAATTTAAAATGGTATTGCTTGATTCTGAGAAAAATGGTACTAAAGTAGACATAGATTCTTTTGTTAATTCTATAGATGTAAAACCGCACGATCTCGTTTCAATACCCAATGGTACAGTACATTGTAGTGGTGAAGGAAACTTAGTACTTGAAATCAGTGCTACTCCATACATTTTTACATTCAAGATATATGACTATCTAAGGAAAGATTTAAATGGAAACTATAGGCAAATGAATATTGAAAGAGCATTTAAAAATATTCGTTCAAATTATAGAGGGAGATTTGTTAAAGATAATTTCCTTTCATCACCTAAACTGATAGATAGTGGAGACGACTGGGAAGATTACGAATTATATAACAGATCTGAGAGTTTTTTTAACATACACAGAGTTGAATTTGATACTGAAGTAGAAATTAATCTGGAAGGTAGAGCTTTGACTATGAATCTAGTTGAGGGTAGAAAAATTGACATTGAAGACAATAATGGAAGAGTNACCACACTAGCCTTGTANGAGACAATACTTGTGCCTGAAGCAACCAAAAGACTNANAATCAAAAATATTTCTAAATATCGATCCAAGTTATTATATGCTTACATACGACCTTCCGCAATAACAGGCAGACTTAACGATTAAAACCCCTCAAAAATAGAGGCTTTTTTCTATTATTAAAATTATTCCAATTCTTATCTTCTTTTCCTTTGGATGTATCTTTGAAGAAATTAATCAGCCTTCCAATATTTCTTCTGGTGAAATCATTCAAATACAATTGAAGATTATTGACCCTATTGTTCCAGAGCCAAATGAACACAAAGGCGTTTTATGTTTACTAGTACCTCAAGATTGGTACTTTTTAAATGGATCCTATTCATTTGGACAACACTCTGGAATTATGGAGATAAATCCTGCTTGGGGAGATTCAGCAGAAAACTGTTATCCATCTCATTCCTTTAATAATAATTTACATTGGATTGGTTTGACATCAGATTATGGTTATTCGTATGATGAACCAATTGAGATAACTGTAGATATTGAGCTACAAACTGGTGGGTCAGAGGGTTGTTTTTCATTAGGATATTTAGCAACAAAGGCTACTCCCAATTTAATATGTTCTGGAAATCAATCTTGGGCCCCATTGTCTTTCCCACATCCTATAGCTGTTTCCACTAATGACGATTGTGAAACCTATAGTGCAAATTTTGAGGAAGATTGGACTGGAATTTTCCATCGATTTTCTGATTGGTCAGGTGCCGATGGTATCTATTCGATTCCTTTTAATGGGAATGAACAAAATAATTTCCAAAACGATAAGACATTACTGGTATTTAGTGACACGTTTATTGGAAATGTTGATACAGTATCTGGCAATAGAATTCCCCCAACCTTTTTAATAAATAATTCCTACGCTATATTATCAGGTAATGCTCCTAACGATGAAAATATAGAATTCTATTATTCTACCAATGAGGATGGAACCCCAAAAAGTTTATTCATACCAAATACAGAGAATAGCCAAATTGGAGACTGGTACTGGCTAATGGATGGGATTTCAATTGATGAAAAATTCTATCTTTTCGCATTACGTATGGATAATGGGGATAATGGAAATCTGGCTTTTTCAATCGATGGAGTTGCNTTAATAATGTTTGATATTAACGCAGATAATCAAATAATAAATGTAGAGCAGTTAGAAACCCCACTTTTTTACGAGGATCCAAGTGGATGGAGTTTGGTATATGGACAAGCGATTATGTCTATGCTGAATGAGTCTTTGAATACTAACAATGACGAACAAATATACTTTTATGGAGTAAAAAGTTACGGCGCAAATAAAGAGATGACCGTTGGAAGAGTAAATGTGGCAAATTTAATTTCATTTGACCAATGGGAATTTTGGAATGGGAATGACTGGACTCCGGATATAGTTCAAAGTCATTCTATAGGATCAAACATATCTCAAGAGTTTAGCGTGTCACAAATAGATGCTAATAGTTATATAGCTGTATTTCAACTAAACACAATCAGCAACTATACAGCTTTTAGCAGAGGCACGAGTGCTGTAGGTCCATTCGGCAATTTTAATATAATTTGGAGCGCAGAGGAGACAATCAATAATTTGGATTACTATTCTTACAATGCAAAGGCCCACCCTCATCTTTCAGATGAGGAGTCATTGCTAATAAGTTATAATGTAAATAGCTATAATTTCAGTGATCACTTTTCTGATCCAGGTCTTTATAGACCTAGATTTATTTCTATTCCCTTAGACTATCTGGACACAGAATTAGTTAATTATAATGGTGAAAAAACCAGCAACAAACCCAACCAGAAACCAATACTTTATCCAAACCCATTTAACTCCTTTCTAAACATGAGCATTAACCTGAATTACAGTACCAATATTATAATAACTTTACATGATATATTGGGAAGGCAAGTAGGTGACGTTTTCCAAGTGCGTGGAAAATCTGGAGAAAATAATATGACACTTCATATAGACGGTTTAAATAAGGTGTCCAATCCATCCGGCATCTATTTTGTTAAAACCGAAATAGATAACGAAATTTATCAAGATAAAGTAATTTTTTTAAAATAAAGTTATATGTTACAGACTCTTTCAAAGCTTTTACCGATTTTTGTAGTTGTATCAATCGTAGAACCAAAAGTCAAAAATAATATGTATATCGAATCTGTTCAGATTGAAGAGAATATGAACTCTTGGTTCAATCCTCAAAAAAAAGGATGGCTTGCTGGTGATGTTGGCCATTCTATTCCTATAAATGATCAAAAAATAGTATGGATTTTTGGTGATTCATTTTTTGGAAATTATGAAAATGGCAGATTAAAAAGGGATGGATTGCATATCAATAATTGCATTGCAATTCAAGATAGAGTTAATGACAACATTCTAAAATTTTATATGGGCGATGTTAAAAACACTAGGGCTTTTTTCCCTCATCCTGGAAACTCATTTCCTGGATCTTTTTTATGGCCTACAAATGGGTTCTTTCTTGAAGGGATACTTTATATTGTATGCCAATCAATGGACATTGATGATACAGGATTCTGGACAATGTCAGGAACCTTATTAATTGAAATAACTAATCCAGATGACAATCCAAACAATTGGATAAAGAATTATTATGACTTTAATACTAAGCCATGGGTTGGTGATTCATTTCAGAGGCAGTTTCATTCAGCAATATTTTTGAAAGACCCATATATATTCTTCAAAGGTTTTAACCTTGAAAATGGTATAAAAAAAGCAACTTTATCTAGAATCTCTATGGAGAAGTTTAAAAAATTTAAAAGCAGTAAGTATCTTGAACATCTAATTGAATCTAATGGCAAAGATCAATGGAGTTCTACTGATAGTGAACTTAAGTACCTTTATGAGCCTGGAAATACAGAATCGAGTATACAATATTTGCAAGATTTTGGGATCTATGTTTCAACTACATATAGTGCATTAGATCAAAATATCTTAATAACCTATGCAGATAATTTGGAAGGTCCTTGGTCCAATCCAAAAATCGTGTATGAAAATCCAATTATAGTGTGTCCAGATAAAACGTGTATCGAAACTTATGCCGTTCGTTTGCATCCAACTTTTTCTGAAAAGACCAATGAGTTGATAATTAGTTACATTACCTCATATCAAGGAGAATTCAATAATATATCTATCGAACAATATAGACCTCGTTTTATAAAGGTGAAATTTAAACTAAGTGATTAATAGTTCATTGGAAATACTATCAATAAATAAATATACGGCATTTGATAATCTCTTAGATAATCAATCTGAAGGTTGGATTGGATCTGATGTATGTCATTCTATCGATCTTAAGAACAATAGGATACTTTTCTTGTTTGGAGATACAATTATTGGCAAAACACACAAAA
>FUFK010040477.1_pt1 | contig 22128 bp, 21 predicted proteins | sample 1021851 | NCBI WGS metagenome assembly FUFK01 (sample SAMEA51879418, study PRJEB19060) | metagenome
AGCTGCAGAACCTTCAGATAGAAGTAATGCAGATGTAACAGCTACTGTTGTAGCTTTTGATTCATATGATACAACACCACACACAGATCCAAGTAGTGGAGCTAGTAATAATATGCAAAATAGATTTTTAAAATTAAATGCTGATGTAGATGTAGACTTAGCTGCTGGAGATTTAATATACCCAGCTTTTGGAGTTGACTTAACTAGTGTTACTGGTTCAGGTTTTGGATCGTTTACAGTAGTACTTAAAACATTAATACCATAATAAGATGGCAAAAACAATAACAGTATCGACATTTGATGCAGCAACTTTGACGCAATTAGTATCAAAGGGCAGTAAAATATATAGTTTACATCTAGCTAATCTTGTAGCATCTGCACAAACAATAAGAGTAGCTTTAGAACAAGGAGACTACTTAGTATATAATCTGAGCTTACCAGTAGGCACAACTGTAGAGTTAGTAGATACTCCACATGGATTATATACAGATGTATCACAATTAAAAGTATACACAAGCTCTGCAAATGGAGTAAGTGCAACATTAACATACGAATAATATGAAATTAAAAGTATTAAGATTTAGTTCCGAAGCAGATTCTACACATGGTTTGCTTTTTGAAGACACTTCTATAGGTAATAGATTTCTTTGCTACACACTTGAAGATGAAGCAAGAGCTCTAAAAGTAAGAGGTGAAACACGTGTACCTGCTGGTATATATAAGATAGAACTAAGAAAAGAAGGAGGCTTTCATGCAAAATATAGTAAAAAATATGCTGGTATACACCGCGGTATGCTACATGTCACTGATGTTCCTGGGTTTGAGTATATTCTTATACACACTGGAAACACTGACGAACATACTGCTGGCTGTTTGCTTGTGGGTGATAGCCAAGAAAACAACCAATTATTACCTGATGGATTTATCGGTAAGAGCGTTAACGCTTACAAAAGGATTTATCCAGCTATTGCAAAAGCGATAGATCAAGGTGAAGAGGTTACAATAGAGTATATAGATTATGATGGACTTAAATAACATAGAAGACGATTTAGATATTTTACATAGATCAATGGATAATGCGTATAGAATACTTACACATAAAACATCTATAAGAAAAATACTAGATTCAGGTAACTGCTGGTTACCTTTTACAAATCCTATTAATCCTACAAATAAAGATATAGATGGGGTAATTGATTATTTCTGTGATCTAGAAGAGTATGAGATGTGTGCTGAGTTAGTTAAGGCAAAAGAAGAACGATCTATAGGTAGAATTAATTTTATGAATTTTAAATTGGCAGTGCCAAAAGATTAGATATGATAAATAATTTATTAGGTGGTATACTTGGTAAGGTAGTTGACAATGCTGAGGGTATACTAGACAAGGTTATAACAACCGATAAAGAAAGAGAAGAGGCTAAGTTACAGCTTAAAAAAGTATTATTGGAAGCAGAAAAAGAAGCTTTTGCTAAAGAAGTAGAAGACAGAAAGTCTGCGCGTGACATGTACAAAGACGATGCTATTATACAAAAAGTGTTAGCTACATTATTTACAGTAGCTTATTTTGGTATTAGTTTTGTAATGTTTCAGCATTTTGTAGGTGGTGGTATAGATATGGGTGAGTTTGAAATTAGTTTTATCTCTACTATATTTGGAGCTATGTCAGCAAAAGTAAATACGATTATAGACTTTTTCTTTGGAGGAAGTAGTAAAAAAAATGAAGATGCGGCTAAATAAGAATACATTTGATAAGGTAGAAACCAAACGAAAAAGAAAAGGCATACATGCAAAATCTAAACAATCAGCTTCCAAAGGATCTAAACTCTATAAAAAATCTTATCGCGGTCAAGGACGATAGTCTTGAAAATCCTGTACGACATACTGGACAAGAGTATCTTAAGTTTATAAATACTAAGGTTTTTAGTGAGTCATCTGCTTACTATTTAAAACATGGTACATATACACATGCTCCAGAAGGTACTAGCGAACATAGAGAGTTTTGGGATAGAGAAGAAGATAGATGTAAGAATGGGTATACTGTTGGCGGTGTTAGGATTACAGGCGAGCATTATGCCTATCTTAATTATGGGCGTATACTAGCAACTGTAGGTCATGGTAAACGACAAAGAAAAATAGATACTTTTCCTAAGTTTCTAGACATGGATTACTACTGGTATCATGAACTAGAACAAGCTGAGCAAAATGGTGAAGGTATGATTGTAGTAAAAGCCAGACGTAAAGGTTATTCATATAAGAATGCTTTTGGTATGGTTTGGAGATATAATTGGTTTCCATTTTCTATTTCTATACTTGCAGCATACGAAAAAACATTTTGGTCTAATACAATGGAGATGGCAAAAAATATGATCAACTTCATTAATCAAAATACAGATTGGGTAAAAGGATTACTGATAGATAGACAAGACCATATAAAATCAGGGTATATAGAAAAAGATCCTATATCTGGTGTTAATATACAGAAAGGTTACAAAGCAGAGTTATTAGCATTATCGTTTAAAGACTCTCCTCACAAGTCTGTTGGTCGTACTGCAGAGCGTATGTTNTTTGAAGAAGCAGGAGATTGGCCTGGACTTATGCAGGCGTACCAACGTTCGTATCCACTATTTAAAGATGGTAATCTTATGGTTGGTATACCTATTCTATATGGAACAGGAGGTAATAATAGNAATGGTACTAATGCTGACTTTGAAGAAATGTTTTATAATCCATCTGCATATGGACTAAGATCATATGAAAACATATATGATGAGACTGCACTTGGAGAGGCTGGTTGGTTTGTAGATGATGCGTGGTATAGAGAACCTTTTGTAGATAAAGCAGGTAACGCATTACGACAAAAAGCACTAGAAGATATAGATTTAGAAAGAGAAGAAAAACGTAAAGCTGATCCATCTGCATATAATATGATGGTAACTCAGCATCCTAAGACACCAAAAGAAGCATTTTTAAGAAATGAAGGATCGGTGTTTCCAGCTATTGAGTTGTATAATGTTTTAGCAAAACTTAAGTCTGACGACAAATATAAGAAGTTAGGTACAGCGGGTACTTTCTATATGGAAGAAAATGCTGTAAGATTTAAACCAGACTTAAGACATGAGTTAATACCTATTAACAAGTATCCGCATAAACCAAATGATCCTCAAGAGGGGTGTGTTATGGTATACCAACACCCTCCAGAAGAGATACCATATGGTTTGTATAAGATAGGACTTGACCCTGTTGCTTTTGATAGGTCTGGTAGTAAGTCTTTAAATGCAGCATATGTTTATAAATCTTATCAAAAATTTGACTATGGCTATGATGAAATTGTTGCAGAATATGTGGGCCGTCCTGAAAACATTGAGATTTACAACCGAAACCTCGAGTTGTTGTCAGAGTACTACGGAGGAGCAGAAATCATGTTTGAAAACGACAGAGGTGAAGTGCTGTCGTACTTCAAAAGAAAAGGTAAAATGCACTTACTAGCAGACCAACCAGATAATGTAATATCTAAGGTAATCAAAGACTCTAGTGTGTCTAGGATTAAAGGATGTCATATGAATGACAGAATGAAAGANGCTGGAGAAAAATTTATTCTTCGATGGTTGTGGACAGAAAGAGGTAAAAACGAAGATGGTAGTTTAGTCTACAATATGGATCTAATACCCTGTCCTGCACTACTCGAAGAATTAATACAGTATCATAGAGGTGGTAACTTTGACCGTGTAATGGCTTTGATGCAGCTTATGTTTAGTGTAGAAGAAATGTACGAACAAGAAGTTTCACCTACAAAACGAAAGGTAAANGCTGCNGATTTCTTAGTAAATAACATGAATAAGATGTTTAAACGTAGATTATAGTGTATTTGTTAATATATTTTAGTATATTTGTAGCTTAGGTAATTTATGTATAGTTATGGCATACGCATTTCCACAACAGAAGTTAACTCGTTTTCAAAAAACCAAGAACAAAAATGCTTGGGGTAAACGAATATTAGATGAAGTAGATGGTTATCAGCATATGAGTTATGGTGGTAAACCTGATATGGAAAGAAAGAGGGTAAACTACGACTTGTTTAACGGTGTGTTAGACATGGATGACTTTGAGTATGTGTGTAAACCTTATGGTCAAGAGATGGGTGGAGAGCTACCTGCAGAGCTAAGACATTACGATATTACTACTCCTAAGCTACGTGTTTTATTTGGTGAGGAAATTAAACGACCATTTAACTACAAGGTTGTTACTACAAATTCAGAAGCGATTACAGAAAAAGAAAGAGCAAAGCATAAAATGATTGCTGAGTATGTTAAGCAACAAATTATGCAGCGTGTAAATCAAATGGTAGCTTCTGAAGCAGAAAGAATGCAAGGTAGTGTACCACCAGAAGCAATGAATCCGCAGGTTCAACAACAGTTTCAAGAACAGTTGGACCAGATGAAAAAACAACTTACACCTAAAGAAATAGACGAGTATATGAAACGCGACTATTTAGGTGATCGTGAGATTCAAGCTCAGCAAATACTAGACTATTTAATTAAGAAACAAGATTTAAAGTATAAGTTTAGTAAAGGATGGAAACACGCTCTTATAGCGGGTACTGAGGTATACTGGGTAGGAACTGTAAATGGTGAGCCAGAAGTTCGTACAGTAAACCCATTGTACTTTGACTACGACAAAGATCCCGATTTAGATTATATTCAAGATGGCCAGTGGGCTAAGTATGTTATGCGTATGACTGCGTCATCTGTAATAGATACTTTTGGTGAGTATCTAACAGACCAACAAATAAAAGATCTGTATTCCGATATGGGTACAACAGCATCTAATCATCCTATTGATGAAACGTTTGGTGATTTTAATTATACTGTAAACGAAGATAGCTTTAACCAGTTTATGGATGGTTACGGTGGTAGCCATGATGATACTGTAAAGTATATTAGAGTTATGCACTGTGAGTGGAAGTCACTTCGTAAGATAGGATTTTTAAAGTATTTAGATGAAAACGGTGTACCGCAAGAAACTATTGTAGACGAAACTTATAAGTATGACGAAAAGAAAGGTGATATTGAGTTACGTTTTGAGTGGTTACCTGAAGTATGGGAAGGAACAAAGATTGGTACAGATGTATATGTAAATATACGTCCAAAACCAAATCAGTTTAAAGATCTAGATAATTTATACCACTGTAAGTTAGGTTATATTGGAATTGCATACAACAATCTTAATGCAGAGTCAATATCTATGGTAGATAGAATAAAGCCTTTCCAGTATATGTATAATATTATTATGTATCGACTAGAGCTAGACTTAGCATCGGATAAAGGTAAAAAGTTCTTAGCTGATATTAATCAAATACCTAGTGACTTGGGTATGGATATGCAGAAGTGGTTATACTACTTTGACAGTTTAGGTATTGCTTTTGTTAATCCACACGAAGAAGGTAACCGAGGTAAACCACACTCGTTTAACCAATGGCAAGCTGTAGATCTATCTATGGCGCAAACTATCAACCAGAAGATACAGCTATTGGAATATTTAGAAGCACAGAGCGGTGAGGTAGCGGGAGTGACTAAACAAAGAGAAGGACAAATCGGACCACGTGAAGGTCTGGGTGTATCTCAACAAGCAGTAATACAATCTAGCCATATTACAGAAGAACTATTCCATCATCATGATGCGGTTAAGTCAGCTGTATTAGAGGCAATGATAGATATGTGTAAAGTTGCTTGGGGAAGTAACACCAAAAAAATACAATACGTTCTTGATGACATGAGTGTTGCAATGTTTAGTGTAGATTCAGAGAAATTCGTAAACTCCTCATACGGCATCTTCGTCTCCGATTCTGCTCGAGACCAAGAAACTTTTATGGTCTTACGACAGCTTGCTCAAGCTGCACTCCAAAACCAAAGAGCAGAACTTTCCGATGTCATTAAAATGTTCTCTACTAATTCTACTGCTGAGTTAAAAGCTATTCTAGAAAAATCAGAAGATCAAAGAAGAGCTCAAGAACAGCAAGCTAGACAACAACAATTACAGTCTCAAGAACGTATAGCACAATCTCAAAACGAGATAAGACAACAAGAGCTAGATCTAAGAAAGTATGATACTGATAAGGATAATGATACAAAACTTAGAATAGCAGAAATGAATAATGACAAAGATCTTAGAGGTCAGGATATTAATAATAATCAAATACCTGACGCTCTAGAACTTTCAAGACTGAAGCAAGAGGAGCAAAAAGCTATGCGTAAGGATGAGATAGAAAAACGTAAGTTAGACATCAAAGAGCGCGAGCTAGATCTGAAGGCTAGACAAAGTAGCTAAAGATGCATATTAAAGATCAATACCATTACTTTAAACAATCAAGAAAATCGGGTGTTCCGTACCAGAAAATTATAAAAGCTTTTTCTGGTGGAGGATGTGTGTCTTGTTATGAAAATGGTGACGAGGTTACAGATATTAAAGATATGAACCTTAGTCAACTTAATGAGTATAAGACTTCACTAGAACAACAAAGAGACTTTGATCCATCGTTTAGTAATTTTATGCTAAATGAAATTTATAAGAATATAGGACAGGGTACTGATTTTTATATACAATCTCCATTAAAAACAGATCAACAGGTTAAAGATTGGTTAGCAGACCCAGCTAATCCTAGGAATCATAGTGGGCAAAGCCGATATGATATTGTTACAGAAGAAAAAATAGCAGCAAATCCTGAAGAATATATAGACCCATCATCAGCTAATGTTAGTACTAGAATATCGGGTCTTGGTATGACGGCTTATAAAGTTGTAGATGATAGAGAATTAGAAAATCGTAGAGGACTAGATTTAGCAATGCCTGGTTGTGGTGATAATATGACTTGTATGACATCTGCTACATTTCAGACTTTAGATGCTTTAGATGCTTGGAATAAAGCCATAAAAGATCCGAATAGCCCTTATTATGGGGCTCCAGCATTAGATGCATCAGGAGCAATTAGTACTTCACACCCAAAATTTTGGAATCCTAATTCAAGAGAATATTTGGCAAGAAATCCTAATATACAAGATCAAACGTTTACTATGGATTCTTTTTATAAAGAAGATGCATCTGGTATAAAAAGACCTAATCCTACAGCAGTAGCTGATTTTTATAGAACACTAAAACCAGGAAGTATTATGGGTATTCATGGTGCAGGTCATAGAGATGATACAAGTTTAACACCTGGTCATGCAGTTATATATACAGGTAAGGTTAGGTATAATGATCAAGAATTAGATTTTACCACACCTGAAGGTTACCAAAAAGCTCTTGAGCTATTTGAGTCAGATGACGATTTTGATTTATACAGATTAAAATATGATTTTTTTGAAGATTCTACATCAAATGATCCATATGGAATATCAACGGAAACTTTTGGGGATATGTTTTATGGGAATGTAGACAATCCTCAGAACGTTTTAAAAGTTGCCACTTATAATACATCTGGTGTAGAAGGATATGATGATTGGATAGAAAGTCAATTGACTAATAAACCTACACAAGAGTATATAGATAGTGTAGATGCTCAAATTAAGTATGTAGAAGAACAGATGGCAGAAAGAGATAGACTTTTATCGGCACCATCAGATAAAACAAATGTTGTTAAAAATGTTATAATACCAGAAATAGTAGTTGATTCAGAAGATCAGGACGGATATAAAAGAGGTGGATTAACAAAAGGACCTATAAAGTCAACTTTAACAGCAGCTAAAGCAAAGAGAATACTTGAACATGGTTCAATAAAAGGTAAGAAACTAACTGAGAAACAAAAGAAGTATTTTAAGTATGTAGCTGGTGGGGGAAAAACTAATCAATCACTTTTTAAAAATATGTTACATGGTGGACTAGTTTAGTTTATTTTTGTATCTTTGGCCATATAACAGACTAAAAACTTAAAATAATAACAAAGTTTGTTATGATATTAATTAAAAAAGAAGTATATTTGTAAATCATAGATTATGGAAGAATTAAATCAAGAGCCTACAAAGGCAAAAGAATCAACAATGGACTCACTATGGGATATTGATGATTCTACTAATTTTGAAAACGCGTTTGATATGGGAGCTGGTAACCCAGATCCATTAATTGACTTTGGTGATACTGAAGCTAAGACGCAAGAAAAAGTACAAGAACCTAAAGAAGAGCCTGTACTAGGTGATTTGGATGAAGGTTCTGAACCAGCTCAACAACCAGAAGCTTCGCAAGAGGTTGAGGTACCAGAGTTGGATTTAGACAAGGAGCCTGTTGCAGAACAAGGAGAGGATACGAACGAGGACCCAATTCATGTTTTTGCAAAGATGTTGGAAGGTAAAGATATTTTAGATTTAAATGAAGATTTTAATCCAACTGAAGACGGACTACTTGAAGCTGTAGAGACTACTGTTGAGAATAGAGTTAAAGAAGAGCTTGAGTTATTTAATGGCGGGCTTCCAAAAGAAGGTAAAGATCTTCTACGACACTTAATGAATGGTGGTCAAGTATCTGACTTTGTAGATACATATTCACAGTTTAATTATAATGAGGTTAATGTTAAAGCTAACAAAACTAACCAAAAGTATGTATTAACTGAGTTTATGAAACTAAGAGGAGATGCACCTGAAGAAATTGCAGAAAATCTTGAATTGTATGAAGACAGTGGATTGCTAGAAGGCAAGGCACTACGAGCACAAGAAAGACTAGCTGCATATCAAGAACAGCAAAAGCAACAGTTTGCAGCTAAACAAGAAGAGGCAAACCGTGCTAAAGAACAGCAGAGACAGGAGGTAGTATCTAATATACAGGAGAAGATTTCGACTGTAGAAGAACTAAAAGGTATTCCTTTGTCTAAAAAGGTAAAGAAACAACTGTTGTCATACATGACAGTGCCTTCTGTTAGATCGACAGCCCCCGATGGGACTGTTAAATATGTGACACAGTTTCAAGCTGATGAATCAAAGAACTCTAATGATTTAGATGAATTTATTTTGAAAGCTTATTTAAGAATGACGGATTATGATTTGTCAAGCGCCAAGAAGAGAACGGTATCAGACTTTAGTTCCAAGTTGCGTAATAGTTTACAAAACAAAAAGGAAATGACTGGTACACACGCGAAGGTCGGTGGTAATAAAAAGACAAGTAACTCAGGTTCGGCATTCGATTGGAATGTTTAATAAAACTATAAATTTTTAAAAAAATGGCAAGAGTACAAAGCAAATTGACGGTAATGACTCGTCCTATGCATGCCAACTTTACAGAAATGAACCACTTGGGGGCGGCTTTTTTAGCTGAGCCTCATAAGTTCGATAAAGTTCTAACTAGAGTGTTTACTGCATCTAGATTAGCAGATAACCCTTTGACAGCAATGACTCAGGGAATGGGCAGAACAAAAGAGATCGAGTCTTTTGAATGGGAGTGGGAATTGATGGGATCATCAAATCGCCCCCTAGTAGTAATAGAAAACTATGAATCAGGCGCTACGGCTGGTGGTGGAAACACTACTAATCCTGGTATCGCTGGTTCTGAGTTTAGAATTAAATTAGATGAAGATTGGTTTAAGCCTGGTGATGTTATTGCACCAGACAAGAAATATCTTTGTCGTGTACAAAGAGAACCTATTGCTGATGGTAATGGATATATTTATTTCTTACGATTAGTAACTGATGATAACGCTTTATTCTTAGATCCTGACTACATGAAAGTAGGATCACAGTGGAATAAATTATTCTCTATCTATGAAGAAGGTGGAGATCAGTCTGGTTCTACAACGTATGCAATGCCAATGAAGTTAAAGTCTAACCTGTCTACTCTACGTAAAGAGTATTCTGTAACAGGTGATGCTGCTAACCAAGCATTGGTAACTGCTCTTATGGATGCAGAAGGAAAAGTATACCAAGACTATAAGTGGTTGAAGTATGCTGAAGCTGAATACTGGATTCAGTGGTACAAAGAAAAAGAAAGATCATTATGGTATGGTCGTTCTAACTCTAGTGTTCCTGGTGCTAATGGACGTATCGCAAGAACAGGTCCTGGTGTACAAGAATTACTAGAAGATTCACATATCCACCACTATTCTACTCTAACGGAAAATTTAATCCGTGAGTATTTGTTGGATATTTTCTTTGGCCGAGTTGACATGGCAAATCGTAACATTGTAGCATTTACAGGTGAGTACGGTATGTTAGCGTTCCACCAAGCAATGATGAATGCATCTGCTCCTTTCTTAACTACGGATACTAAGTTTATCCAAGGAGAAGGACAGAACTTATCTTTCGGTGGGCAGTTTGTGAAGTATCAAGGACCTAACGGAATTACCTTGACTTTACGTCACAATCCAGTTTATGATGACAGAGAAATTAACTTTAAGTATCACTCACAATTACAAGTGCCTTTAGAGTCAATGAGATTTACTTTCATGGACTTTGGTGGTGGTGACGGTATGGCTAACGTAGAGTATGTACACAAGAAAGATGCGTACAAACTAGGATACGTTTCTGGTCTTCAGACTCCATATGGTCCTAACCAAGGTGGATTGATGAGTAATGCTAAAGATTCTTATACAATGATTGTACATGATCAGTGTGGTGTTCACATTAATGATGTTACACGTTGTGGTGAATTGATCCTATCAGAAAACTAGGATTTAGTATTAATTAATTTTTATATATAATGAGTTCAAAAAATTTGGTTTTTGTAAAACCTATTGTTAAGCAAAAATGGCACGGGCTTGATGCCGTGGGCCGATCTAAGTTTAAAGATACACAAGATACCTTACAGGTATTGTATGATCCAAAACTAGGTAAGAACGCTACAGGACTCACAGAAGAAGATGTAACAAGGTTAAGCACAGCCATAGGGTCTGAGCTTAACCCTTCTTCTGAGTTTTGGAACACGTTCAAGATTAAACTGAAAGATGAAACAATGATCTTTGATCCTCGCATTCCTCTTCAGGAATTACAGGTAAAAGTTCTAAAAGCGAGTAAGTTTGTCGCTAACTCCGAAAAAGAGTTAGATGAAGGTAGATGGCCAAGGGCCAAGTACGTTATTTATGACGAAGCAATTGAGCTAGAAAAACAAGCAAATGAAGTACATGAGTACGCAAAAGCGGTTGATACGTTTAACGGGCTTTCTGAAGAAAAGAAGTTAGATATGTTAAAGCTTTATGGTAAAAACACAGAAAACGCTTCAAGAGACTTTGTTTATACTAGACTTTTTGAATTAGTAGAAGAAGATCCAAAAGAATTTTTGAGATTGTCTTCTTTAAAAACAGAAGAGATTAAGGTAAGAGCGCTTATCTTTGATTTAGAAAGAATGGGTATCTTTAGACGTAAGTCGACTGCATACTTATACAACGATCAACAAGTAGGATTTGACTACGATGATACAGTTGCTAATCTACTTGATCCTTCAAAGCAGGAGTTATTAGTCAAATTAAAAACTGACGTAGAAACAAGAAAGGCGTAAGTATTATGACCGTAGAAGANATGCACTATGAATTTAAGCTTAAGCTTAATAAGGTGGATAGTTTAGACTATCAAAACTTTTTTGTCCCTGAGATAGATTGGTACCTTAATGAGGCTATGAAGATGTTTATAAAGCAACGCTACGGACTGGCTAATCCTAAAAGACAAGGATTTGAGGTAACTCAAAAACGGATTGATGACTTGAGAAATTTGGTAGTAGCTGGTGCAAATCAGCTTGCTGCTCTTTCTCCAGTCACCGATCTGAAACCTTTTTATACTGCTAATCTTCCAACCGACTATATGTTTCTAGTGCGTGTTAACGCAGATGCTACAAAAGAAGGTTGTGAAAGTAAAATTATTGGCGGTATTCAGGTACAGAGGGATGATTTAGATACTGTATTAGGTGATCCGTTTTATTCACCGTCATTTGAGTGGGGAGAAACTCCAGTAGTATTTACTGAAGATGGTATCTCTGCATATAGTGATGGATCGTTTACAATAACGAATATCCTAGTAGATTATATAAGACATCCAGAAAGGATAGCTTGGGGAGACGGTGTTGACCCAATCAATTCTTATAACTATCCAGACGGCACAACAGCTGCGGCTAATCAAAGTTGTGAATTAGCTGAGCATACACATAATGAGATTGTGGACTTGGCTGTCTTGATAGCTTCGGGTGATTTAGATAACCCGAATTTTCAAGTTAAAAACTTGAGAGCGAATATAAATGAGTAATTAATTTAAAATTTTAAGAAAATGAGTTCTACACGTAATATGTATTCCCAAATCTTAGTACCGTTTGCAAATGCTACTTTAGCTGCTGATGCAAATATTGCTGCGTTTATTGGGTCAGGAACTGTAGGTGAACTTTATGTTTATGATGCTGATACTAACTTAACGGTTGGAGATATAAGTGCATCACTTGCTGCTGGATTTCTTCCAAGAGCGATACGTTGGGCTGTAAAGTACACTGATGAAGATGGGAATAACGCTATCAAGCATAGTGATGAAATTCCTTTAAGTTGTATCAGATCTGTTCGTTATGAAGCGGGTAGTGATGGTACTCCAAAACAAGTTAAAATTGATGCTGTTGGTAATATCGACTGTGAAACAGAATACTGTTTAAAGATTCGTTATGAGTCTCCAGAGATAGCTCAAATGTATGGCTACCAGGATCTAGTAAAAACATACTCGTATGTAACTAGATGTTGTGCTGATTCATGTGGTTGTCCTGATGGAGCTGTATGGGATGCTTTATATGGACTTGCTGAGCAAGTAAATGCTGATCCAGATTCAGGTATGAATAAAGCAGCTGAGAAAACAGTTAATTATGTAGCTGTACGTAATACTACTGCTTCTATTGACGCTAACGATCTTGATGTTGCTGCTACCTTTACAAAAGGTTCTACAACTGTAGATTTAGCTTCTGCTGATACTGGTTATCAGGCTAATGCTGCGACACTTGCTGTAGGTGACCAAATGAAGGTTGCTGTTGCTGCTGATGGTGATTTATCGGGTATGAATGTTTCGACAGGAGCATACGATATGTTTAGAGTTGAGTCTGTTGGTACTGATAGTTTTGTACTTGATAGACCTTGGCCATATGCAACTGTAACACACGCTGGTGCTGCTAATACTGGTGTTGCTGTAATTCCTAAAGCTACTGTTGAAGCGTATGCTGACAGTACTTGGTTAGCAATGATTGTAGGTGCTGATCAGGTTAATCCTGTTGGTGGTGGTACTAATTACAACTATTTCCCTGCGTATGTAACTGACTTCCATGTTGGTTTATCTTGTGGATTAGATTGTAATGCTACTGTAACAACTTCTACTGAGTTAGTTCAGCCAGAAGGTTATGGTGCTGACATCCAAAAAATGGAGATTGATTTAGCACGTCACGGTAATCCTTACCAAGGAGCTACTCTTACTAATCAACCAAAAGCTGGTTATGACTTCTTTGTAGGACAAGGTACTACACAAGTTACAGCTAACTTTAATCAGTTGATTGTTGAGTATACTGACTGTGGACATGAGTCTGCTGAGCAACCAATTATCTCTCGTAAGAAGTTAATTATTGCTGTTGATGCAGGTGATACTACTTTGTTAGGAGCTACTGCTGCAGATGCTAGTGGAGATACTGATGATGATCTACTTTCATTCTGGGCTAGATTGTCTGATTTAGCTCCATTTGGTTTTGAAATGGAACAACTTGACATAGATGCTGGTACTGACTAGTAANTAAGTAATCTAGATATTAAGAGAAGGAGGCTACGGCCTCCCTCTTTTATCTGTAAATAGGAAGTAATGTCAAAAAGAAGAAGTGGTATAGATAAAGTAGAATGTATTTTACAAGCATACGCAGTCCAAATTTTAGAGGATTGCGATACTTGTAATATGGAGTTTATTAATAAGTTTTTAGAAGCATATGCTTTATTTAGAACTTATAAACTAGCTTTAAATTGTGATAATGAAAATGCACAGGTTTTAATACAATCTCTTTTAAGATATACTACAAATATGGAATGTAGAACCTGCGGTAATTGTTAATTATGAGTAAAGCTATAAATAATAATACTAGTCGACCATTTGACAATAAACGAATTTCAGAAGATTTTAATCCATTTGGACTAAACCCTGTTAAAAGTGGTGTTTTTCCTGCAGAAGATTGTAGTGGTTTTTTGTTTGTAATAGCAGATAATTCTACTTTAAATACTCTTGATTTTAATCAAGTTATTAATCCTACAGTAACTTTAGAAATAGTAGATAACTCTGGAACTAAAACTACATATACTGATGGTACAGATTATAATATAGATTACTATGCAGGAGAGCTTATACATGGTGTATGGATTGATTTATCTCTTACATCAGGAGAGTATACAGTTACTTATAAAATTACAGGAGATAATATAGAAGAGATTAAGGTAGTATATTGTTTTGATGCTTCTTGTATATGTGATTTAATTAAAGCTGCTAAGACAGTAGCAAGTCAGACTTGTTGTGAATGCGATCCTGACTACAAAGCAAAGTTTTTAAAAGCTTATGCTTTGACAATTGCTGTAGAGTTAGCTCCTCCTACAGCTAATAAGAATTTTGTAGATAGAGCTATTAAGTTAAGAGATAATATAGTTACCAATATAGGTAAATGTAAAAATTGTTAGAGTATGCCATTAGGAGAATTTATGTGTAGATTTATGTGGTATCCATCAAGTATGGCTCCAATAATAACTACAGATCTTACTACTTTTATTGAACAAGATTCACCCTTACTAAGACAAAGTAGGTGTTTTGCTTTATTTAAAGTACGATTTGGTGGTAGCTGTGGTAATGGATCTTATCTTGAAGCTGCAACTAATAGTATAGATGGTTCTTTTGATAATATATATGATCCTCTTAATCCTACTCCTCCTACATTTATTTTAGAAGCTAAGAAAAATGGTGTAGAGCCTATAGCTATAGGAGTACATAAAAATAATCCAGCAGGTTCAGGTCAAGACGATCTTTTACATCTTGGTACAACTTATAGTCAGGAAGTTTTGGCTTCCCAGTGGGGAGAGTTAACTCCAAATAATATAAAGGGACAGGAAAGTATATTTCTTAATCCTGCTGCTAGTCTAAATCCTCTTAATCCTAATGGTCCTGGTAGTGAGATAAATCCATTTCCTTATCTTGATATACTTCATCCTAGTACTATACTTGGTAATACTCAAATTGGTGATATTGATGGTGATTTTTTAGTACCTATTAAAGGTTGTAGTGTTCTTCAAAATGATCCATATATTGATACATTTTTAGAATCAGGTGATACTTTAGAGCTTACGTTATATACTCCAGACGGAAATATTATGGATACTCTTGTTTCAGATCCTATAATTATAGACATAAATAATACTGTTAAACCTAATCCTGCGTTTGCATATGCTGATTTTCCAGAGTATGGCTGTAAATGTGCGGATGTGCCTGATGAACCAGATCCTGATTTAATAGTATATGAGTGTAGAGATGGTTTTTGTGAACCAGTAACTTCTCCTGAAACAGACAATTATTATGATACTTTAGCATTATGCGAAGCTGCTTGTAATCCTCAACCAATACCTGGTTGTACTGATCCTGACTCAATTAACTATAATCCAGAAGCAACTCTTGATGATGGATCATGTGAGTATCAACCAGAAGATGATCCTATTGGAGGAGGAGTAACAGAGATAAATGGTACGTGTACTGTAGATACAGTTACAGTAGATCCATGTAATATGTTAGAAATGGCTAGTTTATGGGCACAACAAGTATCTACAGGTACAGGATGTCATGAAACAATTTTAGAAGAATTAGTACTAATTAGTGCTTTGCACGACTTAACAACTAGAATATAATGCCAATTAAAACATTAGTATATAATTCGTCAAGCATTCAACCTGCTCCTACTGGTTCTGATGAACTTTTAAAAGACTTTGCTGTATATGTTTATATATATCAAGTTAGTACTAAAATATTAGAAGAAACAGATTCTAATATACTTTATACTCCTGTAGGTGGTGGTCCTGCTTTTCAGCAATTTAATCCTATTGCAAATTCTATAACACATAGAGATGATGAGGCTTTTGCTATTATAAATAATGGTACTTATCAAGCTACTCAATTTCCAAATACTTTAGGTATAACTGATATAAATGGAACTATAGATAGTAATTGTCAATTAGTAACTGCTTATGGATGTGATGTTAAGGTATATTATGTTAAAGATAATACTATTGTTTCTGCTCTTCCTCAAGATGCTTATATTGATGGAAGAACGACATATACTGTTCCTAATGATGTTTATAGATATATAAAAAGCACTTTAGGATTTGTAGGTGGAGGTGGTTTAGCTCCTAGTTTAAATAATCTTAACACAATAACAAGTTTTGATACNGATCTTGCTTATCCATTAAATGCAGGTATTATAGAAGGTCACCCTTCTAACGGATTTGGTGGTGGTTTTCATGATAGTTTTGGAACATTTGGTATGTTTCAGCCTGGCGTAGACTCTCAACAATTTACTAATCGTGCTTCTAGAGTTACTAATAACCAAATACCTGGATGTCATTTTGANGAAACTACTGGAAGGGGTGTATTTTTTCTTTCACACATACCTAATATAAAAGACACATATAGATTTTGTTTAGAGTATAACACACAAGGAATAGGACCTTACGGAGCTTTTAATTTAGGTAGTAGTTATGGTTATGCTATTCAGCCAGAATTAGGACATAGAGCGGATTTTTATATAAACTTTTTTAATCCACCGACTAATGGATTAAATAGTGGTCCTAATTTATATCAAGTAGATGTAGATCAAAATGCTAACAGATCTGTAACTGGTACTGGTGAAATTGTTTATTCTGTAGTAGGAGCAAATGCAGGTAATCCTGCAACACAAGGTCCTATTAATACGACTTATCTTGTTGTTAATGAAGAAAGAACAGATACTTGTCCTTCATTTGCCGCACCACCACAAGCTGATCCTTGTACTGGACATGATGGTCAATACATAATAACTGAGTTTATTCCAACTAATCCTACTAATGGGGCTATGGATGGTTCAGTTACTTTTACTTTTGAATCTGCAGATGGTAGTCCTGTTAATTTTGAAAACTGCCATATGAATTGGATGCTAATACCTAATGGAGATTTAAGTGACCTTCCAGATCCAGATGAGACTGGATGGAGTATAGATCAAAATTATATAGAACCTAATGTAGGGTTTCAGCCATTTNCTACTTTTGATAATATGNNCTTTCAGATAGCTGAAGGTGTTATAGACGATAACAATGATACTACGCTTATCATTGAAAATTTACCTGCAGGAGGCAGTTATGTATTAATGTGGTGGATTGGTTCTGGACCTTGGATGCAGTTTGCACAGTGGGCTACTTCTGGAGATGCTCAAGGTAATTATACTAATCCTTATCCACCTGATGGATGTTGTCCAGCAATGGGGGGTCTTGAATTTTCTTTATTAAGTACTGAAGATCCTTGCAGCGGATTTAATGTGTCTGCTTCTATAAATAATCAACAGACATGTGATTGCGATAATGAGATTGGAGTAGGTAGCGCATCTATTTTAATAGATATACAAGGTGGTACTGGTCCTTATCTAACTACATCAATTACATCTTCTTTAGCAAATGATGCTACTGTTTTTGATGATTTTACAGAAAATCTTGAGTTTAATAATGGAGCAGGCCAGTATGAGTTTGACGTTATTTGTGGTTTTGCTGGATCTGTTTCTATAGTTATAGAGGATGCAAATGGTTGTGAATCTACTGCAACTGTACAAATTCCAACATTTAATGATGGTAATTGTAAATTAGAGTTTGATGCTGAGATAACTCAAAATATTTGTGCAGATGATTGTATTGGTGAAATTAGTATAAATGTAACAAATGGTGATGCTCCTTACATTTATGATTGGAGTAATGGAGAAAGCACTGATACTATTAGTAATCTTTGTGCAGGTAATTATAGTGTAACTGTTACAGATAATAATGGATATACAGAAACACAAAGTTATACAATTACATCTGGAGCATTAAATCCTATATTAACTGGAGTAGTAAGTGATGTAAGTATATTTGGTGCTAGTGATGGTTCTATTACTACAAATGTTACAGCAACACCACCAGTTAATTATAACTGGTCTAATGGTGAAAGCACTCCAAATTTAACAGGGATTCCTGCTGGTATATATACTTTAGATATTGTAGATGGAAATGGTTGCCAAACTAATAGTACATTTGAAGTATTAGAAGGATCGTGTCAATTAGTTTTAACTGTTACTGATATTGTTCATGCAACAGATTATGATCAAGTTGATGGTTCTGCTACTATTAATATATCTGGTGGGATAGGGCCTTATACTATTTTAGTTGTAGGGCCAAATGGATATTCAGAAGAGTTATCTAGTACTACTGTGTCTAATTTAGCTGTAGGTGTATATATGGTTTTTGTAGTAGATGATAATGGTTGTACGGGTAATACTGTATTTACTATATCTACTGGAGATTGTTCTGACGCTACTGCAACAGAATCTATTAATGAGTTTATTAACTCAATATTAAAAAGATGTGACTGTTATATAGAATCTGATGTTCCTACAATTATAGAAACAACTGCTGTTAGAAGAAGTAAAGTAGGTAGACAAACTTATAGAAGTAAAACAACACTAGGTGATAAAACTATTGGATCAGCTAGAGCTACAGGTTCTCCACTTTCACCAGAAATAGATAGAATACTTAGATCGGGTTGTTTACAAAGTTTACAAATATTTTCAATAACTGATGAAAATATAAAAGATTTAGCTCGTGTTATAGCTATACGAAATTTAGCTAAAAAAGTTAAAGCAGAAGGAAGAGAAACATATTATGCAGCTGTAGCATCAATGACTGATAATCAGCGTGAACTATATAAGGCTTTAGCTGCATGTGAGAAAGATGGACTAGTTGGACTAGCAGCAACTCAAGAAGACTTTAGAGCAGAAGAAGTAAGCTCTCAAGGAGCATTTGCAGATCGACCAAGTACTGATTCAGTATTTGATGTGCCTGTAGACTCACAAACACAAAGTGGTGCTTCTACAGATCCTATTGCTCCTCCTACTCCTAAAACAGATAAACCAAGTAACAAAACAAATGATCAAGAAAGATTAGAAAAGTATTTATCGGGTCTTGATCCTAAAGAAAGAGAACAATTTTTAAAAGATCAAGAAGAAAAAGCAGCAGCAGGAGAACCATTAAGTTGGCAATCTCCTATAGAAGATTTAAAAAAGTATTTAGATACTCTCACTGATCCTAAAGAAAGAGATAGCTTTATAAAAGCAGCAAATGATGAAGGTATAAAATTATATTAATAATTAAATAAAAATAAAATGGGAATTGTAGATGCACAAAGTAATAGAGTAGGACCTTGTAAAGTACGTAGGGGTAAAAAAGGAAGAGTAAGATATATCTCTCCTAGTATTAGTGGATTAGTAGCTAAATTGCATGCTGATTTATTTACTGAAGGCGCCTTAAGATCGGAACGTCTTGGAGATTCTGATTATGTTTCTATTGAGGTTATTCAATTAGCTGTTGTTAGAGCTATACATTCTTTAGATTTTACTGTTGTTCAGAATGATATGGTTAAATTACAAGAAGGATATAAAGACAGTATTTGAAGAATATTTAGAAAAAACCGTAAAGAACGCCAGGAAATAATAGACAATTATTTTAAAGCTAAATGGTTAGAAGACAAAGAAGAGATTGTTTATGGAGAAGTAGAGTTTGGAGATCCTAATTTATCAGGACCTAGCGGTCCTTGTAAAGACTGTGGTGGAGGCGGTGGGGCTTTATCTACATGTGTAAATTTAGGTGGAAAAGGCGCATGTATTAAGATTGATCCTAATATTGATATTAACTGGGGATGGCCTCCAAGTGGTGATGTAAATGGTGGAACTATAACTATAACAATTAATTTCTAATGAGAGTATTTATAATATTATTAATTTTTTTATTGTCTTGTACAGCACCAAAAGAGTGTTGTGGACAGATTAAAAAAGCTATAAAGTTTTCTACATTNTATGTAGCAGCTAATGGTGGTACATCATTATCTGATAGAGATGTATACTCTTTAGATGGTAGTACATTAGATTATGACACTATTGTTACACCATACGATTACTCATTAGCTATGGGTATACGTAAAATACAACGTTTTGGATATGAAGACAGAACTACATTTAAAGATGGTACTGAATCTTCATTTAGCGATGCTGCTAGTATTGGTAGATCACCTTTTGAATACTTGTTTCAATTAGAATATAAGAGGCAAGAGGGTGTAGAATATTTTGATCAGCATCATTTTATACGCTATGTAAAACCTAGATGGTTTACAAAAGCAGAATATATTAAAGATGGTTTTGCAGATATAGAGTACTTTGAGGGCACACATAGATTAAGATTAAATGGTAATAAAAAGTTATCATTTAATATAGGCGCTGTACAAAGATTAGCAGAACCGTATGGGTATGACCCACTAGAAGAATGGACTATGTCTACAGGTGATATACACTATACACAGTTAGCTATTGAAGAAGGCTACAGTATAGATGTGTATGAATCTGAATATAGAGCACCATCTGGTGCAATTGTAGCAACTAGTTCTGAAGTATGGAATGAAGTTGTTATGCCACAGGTATTAGAAGACTATGTGTCTAAGAAAAGAGGAGAGTTAGCTAATCAGTGGCAACATTCATTAGTTGTAGGATTTGATTTCTACCACTATAAGAAAAACTTTTGGTTACATTCTTGGGGTAACCTAATGCCGTATCACTATAATGATGGTGGTATATACTCTTATCACAATTTTAATGATGGAGAACAGTGGTATGATTACTCAGGAGGACTAATATTTGGACTAAAAGCAACTAAAAGTTTAGGGTGTTTTATAGAAGGTAAGTATAACAAATATTGGAACAAAGAGTGGTACGATTTTAAGTTAGGTATTAACTATGTTATATTTTAGTTATGGCAAGAAGTAAAGGAAAAAACCCACCAAAGACTAAAAAGTATTTTAGATCCACAAAGTCTGGAGCTGGAATGACTAAGGCTGGTGTGGCTAGATATAGAAGAGAAAATCCTGGTAGTAAGTTAAAGACTGCAGTAACAGGTAAAGTTAAAAAGGGTAGCAAGGCTTCTAAACGTAGAAAGTCTTATTGTTCTAGAAGTGCAGGACAAATGAGAATGCATGGTATTAGTTGTAGCAAAACTCCAGATAAAAGAATTTGTGCTGCAAGACGTAGATGGAAATGTTAATCATATAAATATTAAAACGATGAAAGTATTTTGTAATTTAATTAAGTTTATAACTTTTGGAAAAGTGTGTTTAGGTCACTGTTCTGCTAAATGTAAGAAATAATGGCAACAGAAATAGGTAAAGACACAAAGGTTAAGCTGAGCTTAGAAACTATTATATCTTTAGGATTTGTATTAGTAACTATGACTGGTATGTGGTTTACACTAAAGGGTGAGATAGCTGAAGCTAAAGAGCTTCCAGCTCCACCCGACCCAGAAGTTACACGTATGGAGTTTGACATGAAAGATCAAATGATTCGTAATACTATTATGAATACACAAGAAGATGTAAAGGAAATAAAAGAAACGCTTGAAAAGATAGAGCAAAAAATATATCAATAATGTGGAGAGTTTTATACAAACATTTATTATTATTATTTTTTTGTACGGCCTCGTATACTGCTTTTTCACAGATCACAGTGATTCACTTTAATGCAGGTTGGAATAATGCTAATGATGTTGAATGGTTTAATAAGTTATCTGATGCTGGTAAAAAAAGTTTAAGTATAGACGATACAGATATACAAAAAGAATATGCTATTGCTATTGTACCTACTATCATTGTGTTTGATGAAGGCGAAGAAGTAAAACGTTTTCAAGCAGATCTTAGTTTTCAGATGGTAGCTACTAGAAAAGAGATACAAGAATATATTGATGAACTAATAATAAGTAAATTCTAATGAACAAGTTTACAAAATTTTTATACGCTTTTATAATGGTTATGGTATTTACTATAGCTACAGCATTTAGTCAGTGTCCTCCAGGCACGTGGAGTTTGGATGTAACAATAAACC
>FUFK010053642.1_pt1 | contig 22119 bp, 16 predicted proteins | sample 1021851 | NCBI WGS metagenome assembly FUFK01 (sample SAMEA51879418, study PRJEB19060) | metagenome
TAGTTTTATGTTTACCTTTTTCAGTTATCTCGTTTGTCTTTATGGTTTGACCATAGGCAACATTTAGACCTTCAAATATCTTATAGAGGAAAACAGGATGTTTAAACTCTGTTTTTAGTCAGTAAATCAATTGCTTAGGGTTCTTTTAAATGAGTAGTGCTATAGAGGGATTAGTTCACGAATTTGGAAGCAAACGTTTTTCGGTAGGTCATGCCTTTTAAATTAGGCCTGATGGATGGTTCTTGAGAAACGGGTGGCGAGGTTGAAGTATTCGAGGGCGACAGGTCCGAGGCTTTCGTCCTGCAGAGCGACCTTTCTTTCGCAGGTCAGCACTCCGTGTTTCAGCGCACAATAGGTTTGGTAGGCGGGAAGGATGGACTCCAGGTCTTTGTCTTTAGAGGCTTCCTTGTATTTTTGCAGAAAATGGTCGGCGAGTTCTTNTTCATTGGCAACGATCAANTCGACCATCAGGGTGGCGACATCGTGNGCGGCATCGAGTACCGANTANTTTTTGTAGACTTCGTGGGGACTNAGGAAACGGACGGTTTCTCCCTGAATGTGAATGTGTTCGGGTAACAGGGCACCATGTCCCTGGACGACCCTTCCTTTACGCAGGCGTTTCCCGAAAACGTTCGATTTGGAGTGAATGAACTTNTCCANGGGATGACGGATCATNTCGATGATCGGNTGGGTGATCGACGGGTCGAAGTAACGTTTCATCTGGTAAAGCATGTCGTCACAAAGCGCCTGAAACCGCTCAGCTTTACCGGTTTCTCCTTCACGGACCGACATCCCGGAGTCAGCATGGATGTTCGCAAGTTGAACCGCAGCCAGACTGAGATCGGCGGGTCCTGCATTTTTCTTTTTGATCAACGATGAGAGGAATCGGCGTTCCGGAAGATTTTCCATCTTCAGCACGTATTCTTCAATCTCCCCTTCNTTCCCGGCAAGTCGGTANCCGGATTCAGTCCGGTTCAGCGTNACTACTTCTGCAGTCCATTCCGGATTGTAATGCATCAGCAAGCGGCATTCTTCACGACAGAAGACTTCTTTGACCGCCAGGCTGGCAAATTCGTTCCCGGTTTTTTTGATTTTATAGAGCTGAGCGTCTGCATGAAACAGGTAGGAACCCTGGGTTTCCTCAAATTTAATTTTTTGGGGAGAATCAGAATANGCCTCAGATTTTTTCAGGGCTTCTAGATAGGTTGGGGCAGTTGTTTCCAAGGGATCCTTTAGAGCAGATGCTTATACTGAAAGTAAATCAATAAGATTGGTTAAGTCGTTTTTCTGATCTTTGATGAAGCCGGTCATTCTGATACTGGATGCTGTTTACGGATACGAATGATGTTACTTGAAATTGGAGGTGACTGAAAAGCAGAAATTCAGGAACTCTCCAGGGNCGGAAATGCCTGCAGGAAAATCAATTTGGGATGGAAGACCATCCTCCAGAAAGGGTGTCGTTTCACCGTCATAGATTGAGGAGATGTCCGAGTCTATGTTTTTTGGTTTCGAGGTATCTCTGGTTTCCGGGGTTTTTTTCAATTTCCAGAGGAACCCGTTCCACCACCTGAAGGCCATGTCCCTGGACGCCGACGATTTTTCGGGGATTGTTGGTCATCAGCCGCATGTTTCGAACCCCAAGCATGTAGAGCATTTGGGCTCCCATACCATAATCCCTCAAATCTTCCTTGAATCCAAGCCTGTGGTTGGCTTCGACCGTATCGACTCCATCTTCCTGAAGCTTATAGGCTTTCAGTTTATTGAGCAGGCCAATTCCACGTCCTTCCTGGGGAAGATAAAGGATCACCCCTTTTCCTTCACGTTCGACCATCATCATCGCAGCATGCAATTGGGGGCCGCAGTCACAGCGGAATGAGCCAAATACATCACCAGTGAGGCATTCCGAATGGACCCGGACCAATACCGGTTCATCCTTTTCCCACTCTCCTTTGACGAGTGCAACGTAATCGCTGTCATCCAAAAGACTCTGGAATCCGATCACTCTGAAGGTCCCAAATTCGGTGGGGAGGGCTGCTTCCGCCTTTTTCACCACCAGGGTTTCCATGTGCTTGCGGTATTGGATCAGGTCCTCGATGGTGATCAGCAGCATTTTGTGGCGATCGGCAAATTCCCTCAACTGGGGATAACGCGCCATCGTACCGTCTTCATTCATGATTTCACAGATCACCCCTCCGGGCTGCAGACCTGCGAGCCTGGCCAGATCCACGGCAGCTTCGGTGTGACCCGCCCTTTTCAAGACACCGCCCTGATGTGCGATCAGTGGAAAGATGTGACCAGGACGACTCAAATCATGGGGTTTGGCGCCTTCAGCAATGGCGGTGAGGATGGTGTGGGATCGTTCATGCGCTGAAATTCCTGTGGTGACTCCNTTTGCCGCTTCGATGCTGATGGTGAAATTGGTTCCACTCTTGGATTCATTATCACTCACCATTGGAGGCAGCATCAGTTGGTTGGCGCGGTCTGCGGTGATGGGCATACAGATCAGTCCACGTGCATGGACCGCCATGAAATTCACCATTTCCGGAGTGATTTTCTCTGCTGCACAGATCAGGTCACCTTCGTTTTCACGGTCCTCATCATCGACGCAGATCACCATTTCACCGCGTGCAATGGCTTTGATGCCGTCTTCTATGCTGTCAAAACGCGTTTCGTTGCTCATGTTATTTTGGAAGATGAATCGAATCGATCTCTCTCATTAAAATGCCTGAAGAATAAATGAAACACAAGCTTCAGCTGGACTCCACGGGCTCAGCAATCAGATGAAAATCCTGATCCAGGGGTTGCACGGACAAAATCTTCCAATCCGTTGCATCCGCGATGAGATTGGTCCCCAAGTCCCCGCACCAGGAAAGTGCGGACTGTCCGCCGATCACTTTGGGAGCAATGAACAGATGCAGACTGGTCACACATCCGCTCTCTATAAAAGAACCATGGACCTTTGCTCCTCCTTCCACGAGCAGGCTTCTGATGCCCTTCTTTTCCAATTGCTCGAGCAGCCAGNGNGGCTCGGGATGTGCTGAAGGAGCTCTGAGGATCTCAACGTTTTTACCGGACTTGATGGTTGCTGGATNGATTTCATTTCCAATCACCTGAATCACTNNNACTCCATCATCCTCCAGAACTTTACTATCGGAAGGAAGTCTTCCCTTTGAATCAAGGATGATTCGCGTCGGGGATCTTCCATTCGAGATTCCCCTTGTCGTGAGGGACGGGTTGTCCTTTAAGACCGTATTGATTCCAACCAGGATTGCATCGTGTTGACTGCGTAAGCGATGTCCTTCCAGTCTCGCGGATTCTCCGGTTATCCACTTAGAATCTCCTCCGGCAGTGGCAATCTTCCCATCGAGGGTAATGGCCGCCTTAAGGGTGACTTGAATTTTCGTAGTCGGTGAATTCATTGAGGTTGGGCGTTGAGAATCGGAATCGATTGACCGTTGATGACAAGATCCTGCCCAGAGTCTTCGAGGTGCTTCAAGATTTCGTAACGGGGAGCATCGGCAAGCATGACGGTACCATGGGTATGGGATTTAAGAAAACAGCGTTCCTGATCGTCCATCATCAGGACACTTTCTTTTGTCTGATCTTCCTTTCCGTTATTGAGGAGCATCTTGAAGTTATGTTTTTCATAACTGACCGATAGCGCCAACATCGGAGAAACGTCACACTCCAAGTAGCATTTATCCCATCGGGATTCGCTGAAGTATTCTACAAAATATCTTCCGGTTTCTAATTCATAATTAAGATGGGACTGGAAAAATTCCAGAATCCTGCCGCTGATGGGTTTATTCTTCAGGGACCACTGCTGCTGGTCATTCACCATGATGAAATCATAATGGAAACGATTGATCACTTCGGGTTTCAGTTCCTCCCCGGTTTTTTTTTCACGTGCGATCGGGACTGGAAAGTACATCCCGTTTGGAGGATTCAGATCCGGCCTTAATAGATNCTTTTCAATCANTTCATCAACCCCGGGCAGTTCCAGTAATCCTTCTTTTTCAAGTTCTTCTTGATGCTTTNCCAGGATCGGGTTGAGAAGACGGTTTCCNCAAAGAATGAAGACGTAGCGTTTCAGCTGAGCAAGTTCTAAAAGGGACTGTTGCAATTTCATGTTTCTTGAGGAGATTCAACTGAAACGANCATCATTTCAGAGGGGAACCTTTGAATCTCCTCCACTCTGGTAACGGCCNGCATATTGGAGCAGTAATCCAAGACCACATTGGTTCGGCCTGTTGTAATAACTGGAAACAAAAGCATAACTCATTTCTGAAATCCTTCGCAGGACCATTGCAACTCTTGCGGACCATGTATTGGCGTCACCCGGAATGGAGAGGTAGTTTTCACGCTCCATGATGAGGACAATGGTATAGGCTCTCCGTCCATTGGGAGTATTGAATTCAACAATGCCCGCATCCCCGTTGATGCCTTTGACAAATCCGGTTTTGTCCCAGACCCGGACGGATTTTCGTCGGGAGAAGCAGGTCCCGTCCTTGATCCGGTCCTGTATCCATTTGTAACCCGGGAGGCTCATCAGGTAAAGCATCCGTTTGCTGGCCTGTCGGTTTTGTTCTTTGTCGGATTTCATTCCAAGACTCTGATGGAACCAGGTTCGAACGAGGATTTGATTCAGGTCGGCAGAAGAAACTTTGTTGCGGTAGGTCTTTCCGTCTTCCGGAATGTATTCCACCAGTTTCAGTTCATGATACATACTGGATTGATCCAGAAGTTTTTGAACCTGGGATGGGCCTCCAAGCTTCTCAAGAATCCAGTTGGTGCTTTCATTGCTGCTGAAGCGGATCATTTTGACAAGATGCTGCTGAATGATTTCGCTGTGTTCCAACATCCCTTTTTCACTGGCAAGCATGTAGGCATGAAGAATCGGAAGTTTGATCAGACTCGCAGATTTAACCCTACGCCGCGGCCGGATCGAGACAAGCAGTTTTCCGCTCGAGAGATCCTGGACAACCATCGAGAGGATGTCCTGCCGTTGGAGACGTCCGCTTCGGTAGAGATCTTCCATGTAGGAAAGGATTCCCGCTTCCAGTGATGTGCGGTGCCCCGGGATTTGGAGTTCATGAACAGGTTTTGATTCAGGATCTGCAACGATCAGGCTCAGGTATTTTCCTGCAACCCAGCCTTCCACGGTTTCGCTGAGACGGATCTTTACCCAACGGTTNTTTTGCGGACCGAGCAGGTGGATTTGTTGTCCTTCCGAAAGGATGTCTAAAATCTCGTAACGCGTGCCGGGTCCGGAACGGACATTGAGTCCCGAGACATTGACCAAAGCAAACCTGAAGGGGGTCTCCTGGGAAAGCTCAAGGGGTTCGCTTCCCGGNACCTGAAATACATCTTTTTCAGGAAAGATCCTCCTCGAGTGTTCCGGTTTGAGGTGCTTGAAGAACGTCCATCCGGTCGAACCTTGTTCGGTGGTAACCCTGACCCAACCCCTGCGTGGTTCAGGCAGNTAATGNACAGGGGTGCCTCCCTGAAGGACTTCAAGGACCTTGTATTGCGTCCCGGGGCCATGCCGGAGGTTGAGCGAGGATACCCGAACCGTGGCTGCCCGCATCANNTAATTCAGGTCTTTCTCACTGGCGAAAGTCCATTCAGGGTTTGGAAGTGCAGTGAGGATCGTCAGTCCTAAACAAAGAAAGAATTTTTGAAGCTTAAGTTGCATTCAGAGAGTGATACAAAAATCTTTTTCTTGTTTGAAGAGCAATTTTAATCCAATGCGTCGGTGTTGAAAAGGNCTTGAAACAGATTTAGATCTGAGACAACAAAAAGANGTTTCCAGAAATGAAAAGGAAAGGAAGATGAACAAGAGATGACGGTATAGAGAACATACCGCCATATGCAACCGATTGAAAAAACCGTGTGATNGTTCACACGGTTCAACCAATCAGGATTGGCTTCCGCGACTGAAAAGGTGGGTCAGGAAAACCAGTCCGGGGCAGATGATGAAGGAAATGACCAGAATGGTGAAAACGATCGTCCAGCTAAGTCCCATGAAACTCCTTTAAAGGATTGAATTTACTGGGGAGATTAACGNAGTGTGCTGAATCTGCAAACTATTTTTAACGTTTGACGGCGACGATGAACGATCCCTCGAAGTTNTTGTCCTTACGTGCCAAAAGTTTTCTCAAGGATTCCGCCTGCTTTTTCGTGCGGTATCCTCCTGCCTGGACACGCTGNTAGGTGATTTTGTCTGAACCACGTTTGATGTCAAAGAAGGTGTCTTTGCCGTGAGCCTGGTTGAGGAAATTCCGGACCCGTCCTGCGGTTTCGAGATTCGGAAAAAGTCCCAGGGAAACATGGTAGCCTCCATCGGTCTTCTTACGGTAGGCATGACCCGCCTCCCGGTTGCTGCGGTTGATGCTGTTGACCAGTTTGGTCGAAGCCTCATCCTTCATCGGTTGTGCACTGATCACTTCGGCAAGATGACTGGTTTCCGAGTTTTTCACGACACGGGATTTGTAGCCATGTCTTTTCAGCAGGGTCCTGTAATCCTGGACACAGTCCTCAAAAACACAGTTGGCCACCTGAACATAATACCTTGTGCCCTTGGCTTTAGTAACGGGTTTGGGTTTTGACTTTGGCTTAGAAACGGGTTTCTCAGCCTTTTTTACCTGAGGTTTGGGTTTCGGTTTTGGTTNGGGCTCCGGTTCCGGTTCGGGTTCCGGCTCGGGCTTACTCAAGGCTGCAACAGTTACTGGGGGTTCTTCAGGTTGTTCTGCCAATTCTTCCGGAACGCCCTCAGGCATGTTCAGAAAATAGAGGATTCCAACTGTTATGGCGCCAAGCACCATGCCTGTCACGCTGGTAATCAGCGCGGGAATCAGGATCGGTTTCCGAGGTCCGGATTTTTTTTCTTTTTTGGGTTTGGCAGCTTTTTTCTCTTCTTTTTTCTTTTCGGCAGGTTTTTCCTCTGCCGCAGGTGCGGGTGCGGCCGCCGCCGCTGGGGCTTCCTCGGTTTCTTCTGCTGCTTCAGGTTCGGCTTCTGCTTCAGCTTCAGNAGCTTCCGGTTCGGCGTCTTCGGCGGGTGCTTCTTCAGGAGTGGCCTCAGGTTCTGACCCTCCATCCTCCTTCATCTCCAGGTCGTCGATGGTGGAGAGGTCTTCAAAGAATGAATCGAGTTCGGAATCCCCTTCGTCCTCGTCGCCTTCCATGAAGGAATCAAGCTGATCACCGAAATCGTCTCCGAAATCGTCTAGTCCTTCCAGACCTTCTAAATTCTCGTCCGCCATAGCTTCCTTATTCAGCTCACAGGATTAAGCATCTCAGCGCTTTCCCCAAGTTGAACCAACTGGTTTTGCCCCATTTTGGTCCTTGAGCTGTTCATTTCTGATTCAATAAATGGATAAGAGATAACCCTGTTAAAGTCAAATTTTCCTCAATTGCCGCATCCGGCAAATATTCACTGATTTTTGTTGCATGTCCGCCGGTAATGATCACTTTCGGTTCGGGTTGGTTTCGTTCTTTCAAATCCTCTGTAATTTTCACCACCAAGGCCTCGATCATCGCGCAGTATCCGTTAAAGATTCCGGACTGCATGCTTTCGGTCGTGTTCTTCCCGATCAACTGTTCCGGTTTGTCCAGGTTGACCTGAAAGAGTTGNGCCGCCCTGGAATAGAGAGCCTCCGCTGAAATCAGCATTCCCGGACAGATCAATCCTCCCTCGAAGACTCCATCCGAACGGATCACATCAAAAGTGGTGGCGGTCCCGCAATCGATCACAATCAGTGAAGTCCGATGCTGGTGATAGGCCGCAACCGCATTGGCGATCCTGTCATGGCCTACTTTCTCCGGAAAATCCGTTTCGATCCGGATGCCGAGCTTGAGCGCGTGATCGACGATCAGGGGCTTCTGGCCGGTGATTCGTTTCAGCAGTTCAATAAAAACCCCGGTCAATTCCGGTACCACCGAAGCCACGACTCCACTTTCTGCAGTATCGAGGTCTCCATTAAATGCGAAAAGCATACCCCGCAAAAGCATCTCATATTCATCGACACTCTGGGGTGGTCCGGTATGAAGTCTGCGGCTGAAGAGAAAATTCCCGTCTTTGAAAAAGCCGATGACGATATTGGTATTTCCGATGTCGGCGGCGATCAGCATCAAACGTCTTTGGGATCGAGGATCAGGTCCCCGGAAAGATGAATATAAAGGCTTCCATCGTCCTTACGGATCCGGGGGAATCCTTCAGGAGTCAGATCCTCAAAGATTCCTTCTGTGGTGCTTCCATTCAAGCAGCGTACCCGTTTCCCTGCNACGGAAGCCCGAGTCATCCATTCCTCTAGCAGGGGTTTACGTCCCTCTTTCCAAAATTCATCGAGGATGTCTTCCAANTCTNCCAGCANTTCCCGGAAAAGTTCTTCCCGACTGGTCAGTGATCCGGATTCCTCTTCCAGTGTTGTCAGGACCTTTCTCAGTTCTTCCGGGAATTCGGAGACCGTTCCTTCGGTATTGATGCCGATTCCCAGGATGAGTATTGGATGAGGTATTGATTCGACATCGGTGGTTTCAACCAGAATCCCGCAGATTTTTCGGTTTCCCACCAGCACATCGTTCGGCCATTTCAGNCGGATTCCGCTGATTTTACGTTCCAGGACACGAGCTACGGCGATCCCGACCGGNAGAGCCACTCCCTGCAGTTTTGCCAGAGGGAGTTTGGGATGGATGACGGCCGAGAAAGTAAGATGGCGTCCTGGAAGAGAAACGTAGCTTCTGCCGAGCCGGCCTCTTCCCTGTTTCTGTGTTGCAGCAAGTACGACGCGCTTGGAATGAAGCAGGTGCTGCCGTTCCCGCATCAGGAAGGAATTGGTCGAATCGACTTCCTCCANCCNAAGGACCTGCCAGTTGCCAATGGTTTCCAGGGAAGAATCAGCGGAGTTGGAATTCATGGATGGTGATTGCGTATTCCCCGTTGTCATTTTTTTCCACCTTCCCGTTTTCATCCCGTTTTACCTCAACCACCGCACGAACTTCAGCCTTCACGTTTTCAATTTCTGTAACCAGATGAATATCATACCAGTTACTCCAGAGGATGAAATAATTGTTGTGGTAATCATTCAGATCCGACGTTGAAGGATCGCTTCTCAATCTTGTTTTAATGTCGTTCATGGATTTGAACCCCGGGGCATCCTGGCTGAAATCGGGTTTCAACACGCTGGCGATGTCCGCTGCCCGATTCAGATACTGTTGTTCCTTGTCCGAGGCATTAACACCCGGGTTGGAAAATCGCTCCAGGAATTGCTGAATATCATCACCGTCGCCAAGATTGACGTTGATTCTTGGATCCCCAAAAGGCTGCCCCTCTTTTTTGCCTACGGGATACACAGTAAAATTCTGGTTCCAGCTATTCTCTCCTGGTTTTTGGGAATCATAGGGAATCTGGAATTCGAAGTAGCCCTCTTCAAAAAGTTTGCTTTGCAGCAGCATGATTTCACTGAGTTTATCGAAAGCGGAGTCCTTGACTTCCCATTCGGTGTCATCGATTTGAATATGTCCTTCTATATTGGAGTCGAAATAATCAATCTCAGCGTTTTTATCCGACCAGTCATAAATCGATGCATAAAGGGTCTGAATTGATTCTAAACTTAGATTTGCAGAACTTAGATTCTGATTGGACTCAGTTGATTGCGTCTTACTGTATTTGCTCAGAATATTCGTAAATTCATTTTTCAGGATTAAATCCTTGGCTTTTTCAGGTGCGATTTTTGAGTTGATGCGGTTTAAATTAAAGAGATGGTCGATGGGCCGGATGTAGGGAGTGTAAAAGCTGACATTTGGAAAACTTTGAGCAAGTCCGGGAAGCAGCAGTTGGATTCCTTCGATTTTTTCTGGTTTTGAGGGTGTCAGAAGGCTGTACATCCTCAAAGAAGGAGGACTGATTTGGTCGAAGAAGTCTTTTTCACTGACCTCCCCATTAAGACCGCCCTGCAGNCCGACGAGGGTCGCTTTGAACAGGGATTTGACGGCATTCCGGGCTTTGAAGGAAGCCTGAAAATTCCGGATGCCCCGGGTTTCGAGATGCGTGTCAAAAGAGAACTCGGTCATGTAAACCGCCAGCAAGGCGATGATGACCAGGGTGATGAGCAGGGCAATCCCCCTGGGTGCAGGGGGATCAGAATTCAGGTTACCGATTTTGATAGGCAAGGGACGGTTTCGACGCCCGTTGAATTTGTTACCCTAATGAAGGCTCTGCTTCAGGGATTTAGCAGGGCCTTCGGAAAATCAGGAACATCCGCTGGTTGCTCCGCAGGACGCACACTTGAGACAGGANCCGTTGCGGACCATGGTGAACTGTCCGCAGGTTCCGCAGGGTTCTCCTTCGTATCCCTTCATCCGTGCTTCCTGAACCAGTTCGGTTTGGGACCGTGATGCCGTCGCATCGGCGAAGCTGATGCCTGGAACGGTCTCTTCAGAAGAATCCGAGAGGATGCTCATGCCACCGGAATCATTTGCGTGCAATCCATGATCTTCGCTGTCCGTGCTGATTGATGCCAGCGATGCGGTTGCTGTTGCAGAACCTTCTCCGGACATCTCCTCGAGATACGATCGGCTTTCTTCGGTNCTCATTGTACGCTCGGAAACCAAGCGTTCTTCATCATAGTCCGGAACCGGTTCCGGGGTCGAAAGGCTGCTTGCCTGGAGATCATCCTCGGAGACATGGGCCAGGTCATGGCGGCCAAGGTAGTTGATCGCGAGTTCCCTGAAAATGTAATCGATGATGGAGGTGCTCATCTTGATCGATTTGTTGCCCATCACCATTCCATTGGGCTCAAAGCGGGTGAAGACGAATGCCTCGACAAATTCTTCAAGGGGGACACCATGCTGGAGTCCCAGNGAAATTGCGATGGCAAAACAGTTCATCAGACTGCGGAACGCCGCGCCTTCCTTGTGCATGTCCACAAAAATTTCACCCAATGCACCGTCTTCATATTCTCCGGTCCTCAGGTACAGTTTATGACCGCCGATCAGNGCTTTTTGGGTGTAGCCGTTTCTGCGGAAGGGCATACGCCTGCGCTTGGCGATGTAGCGGTGGATGATTTTTTCTGCGACCTGGACGGCGGCAGGATGAGCAAGACTTTCCTGAAGTTCGTCTTCCTCCTCATCCCAAATATCCGTACTGGCACTCGTGTTCAAAGGTTGACTCAGTTTTGATCCGTCCCGGTAAAGNGCATTGCACTTCAGTCCGAGTTTCCAGGACATGCTGTAGCATTCCTTGATGTCATCGATGGATGCCTCAGCAGGGAGGTTGATGGTTTTTGAAATGGAACCCGAAATGAAAGGCTGGGCCGCGGCCATCATGTTGATATGTGCCTTGGCTGCAATAAACCGCTGTCCTTTNTTTCCGCATTTGTTCGCACAGTCAAACACACTGTAGTGGTCCTGTTTCAGATGCGGGGCGCCTTCGATGGTCATCGTGCCGCAGATAAAATCATTGGCTGCCTCAATTTCCTTGTCGCTGAAACCAAGGTGCTTGAGGATGCTGAATTCGTAATCACTGAGTTGGTCTTCATCCAGCCGGAGGACTTCCTTGCAGAATTCATCGCCAAGGATCCAGCGGTTGAAGACAAAGCTGATGTCGAACGCAGTCGGAAGCTGCTCCTCGATTTTCTGCAGTACTTCATCAGTAAAACCTTTGTTCCTCAGGACTTCGGTGTTGATGCAGGGACTTCCCTCGAGGCGCCCGTGGCCCTTGACATAGTTGACGATTTCATTGATCTGGGTTTCGCCGTAACCGAGTCGTTCCAATGCTGGTGGGATCGAATCGTTGATGATCTTGAAATATCCGCCGCCTGCGAGTTTCTTGAACTTGACCAGGGCAAAATCCGGTTCGATGCCGGTTGTGTCACAATCCATCAGCAGTCCGATGGTTCCTGTCGGGGCGATCACGGTAACCTGGGCGTTGCGGTAACCGTATTTTTCTCCTTCCCGTAGGGCGAGGTCTGCATCATCCTGGGCTGCCTTCAGGAGTTCCGGCGGGCAGTGCCGGCTGTCAATTCCCAGAGGAGTGATGCTCAANTTTTCNTATTCACTGTCGGAGACCCGGAAGGCGGCACGTCGGTGATTGCGTATCACCCGCATCATCGACTCCTTGTTTTCTTCATATCCTTCAAATGCCCCGAGTTCCTTTGCCATTTCCGCGGAAGTCGCATAAGAGGTCATGTGCATGATCGCGGTAATCGCTCCGCAAATGGAAAGCGCCTTCTTCGAATCGTAGGGAATGCCGTTGACCATCAGATAGGTTCCCAGGTTGGCATAACCCAGCCCGAGGGTTCGGAAACGGTAGGACAGTTCCGCGATCCTGCGGCTTGGAAACTGTGCCATCAGAACGCTGATTTCAAGCACGATGGTCCAGAGCCTGACCGCATGCCTTAGTTTGGCAATATCCAGTTCTCCGGTTTCCGGATTCTCAAACTTGAGCAGATTCAGCGAAGCAAGATTGCATGCTGTATCATCNAGAAACATATACTCACTGCATGGGTTGGAAGCTCGGATGGGACCGTCACTGGGGCAGGTATGCCATTCATTGATGGTGGTATCGAACTGCAAGCCGGGATCTGCGGATGACCAGGCAGAGTAGGCGATTTGCTCCCATAAATCCCTGGCTTTGATGACCTGGCAGGATTCAGCTTCNCGTTGTTGTTCCCGGGCCTTGACCCTTTCGGTACGCCAGTACAGAGGCCAGTCTGCGTCTTTTTCGACGGCATCCATGAAGGGATTGGTGACACGAACCGAATTGTTGGCGTTCTGACCGGAAACCGAACTGTAGGCTTCGGAGTTCCAATCGGTGTCATATTCATCGAAATCCACATCAACATAACCCTGCTTGGCAAGGTGAATGATGCGCTCTACATAGTTGTAGGGGACCTGGGACTTCCGGGCTTTTTTAATGACCCGCTTCAGTTCAAGGTTCTTTTTCGGGTCNAAGCGGTCATCGGCCGGTTCCCATTCCCGGATGGCGGCAAATAATGCAGTGATGATCTCCCGGATTTTCTTGGAACCCGCCACCAAGGCTGCGACTTTCTGTTCTTCACGGACCTTCCAACTGACGAATTTTTCGATATCCGGATGATCGATGTCGAGGCAGACCATTTTGGCAGCACGACGGGTGGTTCCTCCGGATTTGATGGATCCTGCGGCCGTGTCCCCGATTTTGAGAAACGACATCACTCCGGATGAGACACCGCCTCCGGAAAGCGGTTCCATTCCTCCGCGAAGATCCGAAAAATTTGAACCGGTCCCGGAGCCGTATTTAAAAAGTCTGGCTTCCCGTGTCCAGAGATCCATGATGCCGCCTTCCTGGACCAGATCGTCTTGAACCGACTGGATGAAGCACGCATGGGGTTGGGGGTGGGTGTAGGCATCATCCGATCGGTGGACTTCCCCGTTCTCCGGTTTGACATAATAATGTCCCTGGGCAGGACCGGTCATTCCATACGCCCAATTAAGCCCGGTGTTGAACCACTGTGGTGAGTTGGGAGCGGCCTGTTGGTTGGCAAGCATAAAACTCAATTCATCATAAAATGCCCGTGCGTCGGATTCTTCATTGAAATATCCATGCTTGTGCCCCCAATAGGTCCAGCATCCCGCGAGTCGGTGAAAAACCTGTCGGGAGTCTGTTTCCGATCCATGTCGGTCAGCCGTTTCGGTTTTTGAGAGTTTTGCCTGATCAGGAACGGAAGGCTGGAGCCATTCCGGCATGTTTTTTTCACGGGAAGAACGCAGATGCTTGGGTACCCCGGCCTTGCGGAAATACTTTTGTGCCATGATGTCGGTAGCGACCTGACTCCATTGTTTGGGGACAACGACTTCATTCCATTCAGAAACCACAGAGCCGTCGGGGTTGCGGATCACAGAACTACGGGTTTCGAATTCAAGATTTTGGTAAGGGTCTTGTCCTTCTTGAGTGAAGTGTCGGTCGATTTTCATGGAGAGATCCTGATCATAAAGTTTTTTGCGACAGTATGGCAGGAAGGCAGGATACGAGGAGCGTTGCCTTCCATGGCCGGCTGCTTGATGATTCAGAACTGGCACGGATGTTCTTCAATGAATTCTGCCAATTCTGTAACTTTTATGAACCGAAACGGTTCAGTATTTTTTGCGCTGCTTCGACAGCAGCAACAGGACTGATGAACTTATAAAAAGCCAAACAGGAAATCAACAAAAAAATTAATTTTTTTTAATGAGTTATCAAAAACCTCTTTTGTCAATCTTAGACATCCTTAAATAAAAAGATAAGTAGTTGAAATTATATAAGTAATTCAAAAATAGCCGATTTTTCTTTATCATGGCTACTCATTCAATCTACCTTAAATTATATCAATGCCTTAGGCTTAACCTACTGATTTTCAATTTATCTTTTTGCAGGATCAATGTTTCCTTTATTTAAGCCATCTTCTTCCTGTACGTTACTCTATGTCCATCTGCCTTTTTGCACCACCATTTGTCCCTTCTGCTCCTTTGCGGTTCGCCGTGACAGGGCATCAGCCCATCAGCCTTACATAAATACACTGCTTCAGGAATTGACTCTTAGTTTGGATGAAGAGAATCCTGAACACCTGCCTTTGGAAGCNATCTATTTTGGAGGAGGTACTCCTTCACGCCTGACGGTGAGTGAGTTGGAATGGCTTCTGAGAGGGATTCAACGGCGATGGGAGTTTAGTGCGGAAGTGGAGATCACCCTGGAATGCAATCCGGAAGACGTGAGTCGAGAAGCTCTTCAGGGATGGCTNGCCGCAGGATTCAACCGCTTCAGTATNGGAGGACAAAGTTTTCAGGATCCACTTCTGAAAAAACTGGGGCGGGTTCACAACGCGGCACAACTCCGTTCTGCACTGGANTGTTTCCATCAAGAAAATGTTGGAAACTGGAACCTCGACCTGATGTTTGGGATTCCCGGTCAGACCATGGAGGATTTTTCTCAAGACCTNGAAGAATCCCTGGNNAATGATCCNAACCACCTTTCGTTGTATGGATTGGAAATTCATCCGGGAACCCCTTTTTTTCATGACCAGCAGATCCGGGAGATGCAATCGGAACGGAGCGAACTAGAACGTGAGTTATATTTACAGGCCCTCCACAAAACAGCATCCATGAGTTTGATACAATACGAGGTTTCGAATTTTGCAAAGGCTGATTTTCAAAGCCGAAGCAACCTCAAGGTTTGGGACGGCCAACCCTACCTGGGTCTTGGATGCGGGGCTCATTCTTTCGATGGTGTCAACCGTTGGGGGAATGTTCGGTCAATGCGAAAATATATGGAAAGTGTCGGACGAGAAGAACCTCCAAGGGATTTCATGGAGACTCCCACCAGGCTCCAGCAGGCTTCCGAACGTCTGATGCTCTCTCTCAGAAGACCGGAGGGGCTGAATATCCTTTCCTGGCAGGAAGAATTCCAGATCGGTTTAAGTCTGGAACAGAAAAATCAAATGGAAAAACTAAAGGACCAAGATCTTGTNTCGTGGGAATCACCGATTTTGAAATTGACCACTGAGGGGATGTTGCTTGCCGATGCGATCACCGCCGAGTTGATGCCGGAAGCTTAAATTCGATAGTGATGAGCCAACTTTTTGAGAGCTAGAAAAATTCGACTGAGATTTTTGCGAGCAGGTCTTTCTGCGNGAAGCGGTGCGGAGTCGCAGNATCTATTTTTTAGACCATTGGATTCAAGGATGCTCCAACTTCAAACAGTAATGCTCTCCGTNAAAAAAGTAAGGGGATGCNNNATNTGAAATTCAAAACATTAAGAAACTGACGATGAGAAAACATACACGCTACGATGGCACCGCNCTAGGCTCGGGAAAATAATGTTTAATTTGGGACGCATTAAAAATGATGAATTCAATTTCTTGAGTTTGGTTCAATAAGTCCTTTTTCATTTAATCCATCTTCAAAGGCATTTATAAAATCAGTAAGCTCTTCCACATCGTTGACGATNTTTGTCGCTCCAGCCTGTTTCAGCATTTCTATATGTTTCGGAGTGATGTGGGATCCCGCGGTAAAACCTACCACTCTCATTCCTGCCTTGAGAGCTGCAATGACCCCTGCAGGAGAGTCTTCAACGACCAAACACTGTGGTGGAGGGACTTTGAATTGTCTGGAGATATGAAGGTGCAAGTCAGGTGCGGGCTTTGGTCGCTCGACCTGTTCTGAACTAAACAGACGGGATTCGCACAGATCATAAAGATCAGCCTGTTTTAAGGAAACCCTGAGCCTTTGAAATGAACTGTTGGACGCGACTGCCCAGTTCTCACCAAGTGAAATCAACAGTCTTTTTATTCCTGATATTGATTTGACTTCCTGTCCAAGACTCTTAAAAAGAGAGGATTGAAATTGTGTNAGAAAGTCATGNGGAAGTTGGACTTCAGTTAATTCAGAAAACTGGTTAAGAATCTCCTCGTCAGTTTGTCCACAGAGATCGACGAGCCATTGTTGAACGAAGGAAGGATCCGACATTTCATGATGGTTCTCTTTTTTATTTATGAGTTCCGAGAGACTTTCACATAAGATGCGGTCGGCTATCACTTCGCTGTCCAACAAGACACCGTCACAGTCAAAAATGATCATTTGGTTTTTTCAAAAGNTATTCAGATCAGTCNAGGATCTAATCTGAATNTTAATTGGCAAGAATATAGTCTTGAAGGGTCTTCTCTACACCATGGGACCACAAAGACTTTAGTGCGAAAGAGAAATCTTCNCGAAACNCGGGGGCATTGGCCAATTCGCCGAAGATATCATCCATTTCAAGAAATTTCGTAGGTTGTTCTCTTGCTTCCCTGGCTTTTTTCTTAAGTCTGTCAGAATGAATATCATCAATGTGGATGGCTTTCCCTGATTCTGATTCTCCGAAACAGTATCTGCACCACAAAGCGATTTCCAATGAAAGGCCTTTGATTCCAAGTCCCTCATTCAATCGGTCTTTAATCGATGGAAGAATGAATTTTGGCTGACGGTTTGAACCATCCATGCATATTCGCGGAATGGTATCTCCAATTTCTGGGTTTGAAAACCTCTCTTGAATTTGAACAAAGTAATTTTGAAGATCGGTTCCAGGAACAGGAGGCACCACTGGAATGATTTCCTGCTGTTCCAGTTTTATAAAATAATCCCGGATCAATTGATGCCCCATGGGTTCATGAACGTATTCCATATCCAATAAAGCTCCTGGATAGGAGATAATAGGATGTCCTCCATTAAGGATTCTGAGTTTCATTAATTCAAATGCTTCAATTTCCTTGGTAAATGTTACCCCAACTTTTTCAAAAGAAGGTCTTCCCATAGAGAACTGATCTTCAAGCACCCATTGACGAAATGGCTCACAAAACACAGGCCATTGATCGTCTATCCCAAATTCATGGATTAATTTTTCACGTTGCTGGTCGGTTGTTACTGTGGCGATACGGTCTACCATCCCATTTGGAAAGGATACTTCCTGCTCAATCCATNGTGCGAATTTAGAATCATTTAAATCTGCCAGACCGACAACCGCATCCTTGGCAACTTTCCCATTCCCGGGAAGATTGTCGCATGACATAACAGTAAAGGGAGGTATGCCTTTCTGCCNNCTNAGTTTCAGGGCCTGAACCAAAANCCCAAAAACAGTNTTTGGGGATTCAAGATTTTTTGAATCATCAATCATTTGAGGAAAATTCGGGTTGAACTTCCCTGTTGCAGGGTCAATGAAATAACCTCCCTCTGTGATGGTCATCGAAACAATTCTTATCTTCGGATCACATAAGGCACGGATTAATGATGGATTTCCTGATTCCACTGGCAGAAAATCAACCATGGATCCAATTACCCGGACTTTGTTGGCTCCTGGTTCTAATTCAACAACCGTTGTAAGTAGATCCTGTTCAAATAGAGCTTTCCGCATCGCAGCATCATGAGGCATTACCCCGGAACCAACGATGCCCCAATCATGATCAAGATCCATATTGAAAAGATCATCNAGATAAAGCGCCTGGTGGGCTCTATGAAAATTACCTAACCCGAGATGAATGATACCCGGCTTAATGCTTTCAAGGTCGTAGAGAGGTTTNTTTATAGGTTTGGTAATACTCGTCAAATTAATTTTTGATAAAATTAATTTTTGTTTATCTAACATGAGTTGATTCTAAACAATAGAATTACTTATTTGGAAATATAATGCTTTTCAAAACACTATCTCTATATTCCAAATTATTGATAAATGCTTTATCTCCATCGTTTAAAGCGTAAGTATGTGTTGCTAAATCATCAAGAGCCACTAATCCTTTTTCTACCATACTTATGGTTCGGTCATAAACTTCTCCCATCCTTCTTGAAAATTTNATTGAAATACCTCTTCTTCTTGCTTCTGAAGCTTTAAACTGATAATTGTCTCCATCTGGAATTCCGACAACGATTATTTTGCCTCCAATATTTGAAGCATGTATTGATAAATTTAGCCCCTCTGGAGAGTTGGTTGCTTCAAAAACTAAGTCTACACCGCCACCATTTTTATATTGAACAAAATCATCAACAGATTTAAAAACATGTTCTGCACCATTTTTAAGTGCATGTTGAACACGATAATTTATTGGATCAATAACGTAAATTGCTTTAGCTCCCATGCTTTTTAAAATTTTTAGAATACAAAGTCCTACAGGACCACTTCCTAAAATACAGATTTCTTGATGAAACTTGACTTTACTTAAATCTACAGCATGAAGTGCAACTCCCAATGTTTCTAACAATACTGCAGTTTCTGGTGAAAAATGTTTAGGAATTTTATGAATTTGATGTTTTTTAATTGAAACATATTGTGCCATTGCGCCGTTAAAAGGAGGTGCGCCGATGAATTCTACATATGGACACAAATTTTCATAACCTTTTTTACACCATTGACATTTAAAACATGGTTTCGCAGGATCTACTGCTACATGCTCTCCCTCTTCTAAGTTCATTTCTGGAATTGATTCCATTAAAATTGCAGAAAATTCGTGACCTGGCACGAAACCACTCCCAACATTTGCAGAACCTATCCCGCCCTCTGAAAAATAGTGCAGATCTGAACCACATATTCCAACAGCATTAACTTTTGTTATAATATGATCATCCTTTTTGGGTGGTTCAGGATACTCCTGAATGGATATCTTTCTCACATCTTCAAGTAATAAAGCTTTCATAATTAACAATTTNTTAGGTTGAATAATAATTTTTGATGTTCCATGTAACGATCAAATCTTTCTAAAAGGATTTCTCTCAATGGAAGATCAACATCAATGACATTAGATTCTGGAAATATTGGCTTATACTTTGACATGGTNAAATTATTCATAGCGAGCCTAATGGCACCTATTGAGGCAACATAATCTTGATTTTCAGGAACCAAAATTTGAACGTTGAGAAGAGANGACAAGATCTTTGCCCATTGAATATTTTTTGCNCCACCTCCAATNAGNACAATTTCTTTTGGGAAGCNATAATTATTGTTTATGAGTATGTCCTGGCACTCTTTGAATATAAATGAAATGCCTTCGATAATGGCCCATGCTATGTTTTTTTTGTTAGTGTTTAAATTTAATCCAAAAATACTTCCTTCAATATTTGGGTGTTCATGGGGTGTTCTAATCCCACTTAAATAAGGCATAAGTATTGGATATTTTTTAATCATTGAATAATTTTCGTGTTGAGTAAGTTCTGAAAATTCATCAATTGTGGTGTTAAAAACGGAACAATACCAATCAATAATATTGGTTACTCCTAGAACGACACTTTCTAAAATAAATTTATTTTTAAGTGCATGTGCATGAGTAAGATAATTATGTTGAATCATAGGATTAAAATCATCCATTGCCATAATCATTACACCAGAAGTTCCTAGAGTAATTAACATTTCACCATCTTTAAAAACCCCACTTCCTAGTGCTGCAGCGGCATTATCGCCTGCACCATTAATTATTTTTATCTTTTTGTTAAAGTTCCATTTGTTTAGGAGAGTTTGCCTTAATTTNCCAATATCTTTGTCTGAGGGATGGACTTCTGGTAACCAATCTCGATCAATTTCAAGCTCATCGATTAAGTTTTGATTCCAATCCTTACGGATTAAATCAAATAACATGGTGCCACTAGCATCGCTTGGGTCAGTTGAAAAACTTCCTGTCAAAAATAATTTCAGGTAATCTTTAGGTAATAAGATTTTCTTAATTTTTTTGAAATTATTTGGTTCATTATTTTTGATCCATAATAATTTTGGTAATAAAAGCCCGGGGTTAGGTCTGCATCCTGATGGAAAAAGTTCCTTTGTGAAATTATTTTCTAGATATTGAGATTCTAAAGAACTCCTCCCATCGTTCCATAATATTGCAGGCCTTATGGGCTTGTCTTGCTCGTCAATAATGATGCAGCCTAACATTTGAGCACTAAAACTGATTGCTTCAATGTTTGAAAAATCNATATTTTCTAATTTTAAATTATGAAGACAGGTTTCAAGTGCTACTATCCAATCTTCTGGATTTTGTTCAAAACAATTTCCATCAAATTGATTAATATTTAGTTTTGTGGAAGTTGAACAAACAATTTCCTCATTTAAATTAGTAATAACACATTTTAAGCCCGATGTTCCTANATCAACGCCAAGTATCATAANCTATTTAAATGAGATGAAAATATTATTTGTGAGAACGATAACTTAATTAAATTCCACCAGTGATTTTTATATCGGTTCCTGTAATGTATGACGATTCATCTGATAACAAAAATAAAACAGGATCAATGACCTCATCAATCGTGCCATATCTTTTCATAGGCACTTCATTGATCATTTGTTTGGCAACAAGATTTGGATCTTCATTAAAATAAATTGAACCAGCTTTGGCTTGAAGTTCTACCTGCCTAGTCCACATGAATCCCGGACCAATGAATGCAGGTGATATACTATTAACTCTAATGTTAAAGGGAGAGAGATCTTTTGAAGCTATAACAGTCATATGTTTGACTGCNGCTTTGCTAGTGGCATATGCTATCATGTTAGGAGGTGCGCCAATACCTGCCATAGACGCAGTATTGACTATTGCTCCTCCTTGAGGTTCTTGTTTTTTCATTATATTAGCAACCTCTCTCAACACTATAAATGCACCAATCACATTGATATCCATTACTTTTTGAAAATCATCTGTTGCATATTCTATAGTGTTTTTAAAATCACCTTGATACCCAGCATTATTGAAAAGGATATCGAGTTTCTTAAATTCCGAGAAAATCAAATTAGTGTGTTTAACCACTTCTTGTTCATTGCAAATATTGAATTGATGTGATTCAAAAAGTTGATTGGGATATCTTTTCTTTAAAGAACTTTTTAGTGTTTCTGTAGATTCTAGATCCCACAAAATGACACTGCATCCTTCTTCAGCAAGCTTTTCTGCACAAAACTTTCCGAAATCACCATTTGCTCCAGTTACAACCGCAAACTTGTTCTTAAAACGATTCATCTGCGATGTGTCATTTTTCTTGCAAAATCCACTATTAAAGTTTATTTCGTAGTTTGCATCACTCAGGTTGTCTTCTTTTTTGTTATATAATTTTTTTTCGGTCATTTCTTTTATTATAATATGATTTATAAATNTTTTTTTNATNTTTGCTTTTTATCTAGANTACTAAGNAATATTTTTATGAAAAGTAAGATATGAATATTTTNTCTTTGCAGGGAGTGCAACATTTGTTGGCATAGGACATATGAATATTCAATAGCTTGTGAGGATTTGGTGGATTATATGTTTTTATTTAAAGTGTTCATCCTTTCCAGATTACATAAATAATCCAAAAAATGCCNAGTACAATAGCGATATTAATTGATGCGTAGGTCTCAATGAAACGCATCCAAAATAACTGAATTGCCACAAAACTAATTGTTCCGATGAATAATCGATCAAACCAGTTTGTTTTTATTGGAAGAAAACCTTTAATTCTTTTCTTCATCTCTTATGCCTTCACAGCTCCAAAAGTTAAACCAGTGACAATATATTTTTGAACTAANACTAAAAAAATGAGAGCTGGTAACATGGATACTACCGCAACGGCCGCCATTGTACCCCATTCAGTTCCTGTCGTCGTAACAAATTCTGACAAACCGGT
>FUFK010042467.1_pt1 | contig 22110 bp, 30 predicted proteins | sample 1021851 | NCBI WGS metagenome assembly FUFK01 (sample SAMEA51879418, study PRJEB19060) | metagenome
TTATTCCTAATTTTACGCAGGGTAGTTCCACCAGCCGAACCGAAACTACCACAAATATTACAGAGACTATACGAACAACAGAATATAATTCTGGGTATCTTTACTCCGTCACAGGATCAGGGATTCAGCATGACGGATCTTCTATTACTCCAGCAGCTACCTCAGTTAGTGAAACTATAAACGGAACTACGCATACATGGCAGGGATTAAACCTAGATCAAAGACCAAACTGGACTCAATCAAATCCTGGAGATGCTTTTCAGTTTACAGAAGTTTATCAAGCACCTGGAATGGAATCCGTGACCGACATAACTCGCACCATTCAAAGCACAAGCGTAACAGATACCACAACTATCTTCTCGCAATAAGTCTGCTAGGTAATCCAGTATTAGCCAACACAAGCAATACGGCTGCTCCAAGTGCATCGGCCTCTGGATCGGTTAGCAACTTTGCGACTCAAGTTTTAGGTGGTCCGATGGTAGAAAATACATACGGAAACAACATCAAATGTTCTGGACCACAAATGACAGTTAGCCCGTTTGTTACTACATCATTTAACCAAAAGCGACCACAGGATTACATTTACCATACTCCTGTGTACGATCCAACAGATGCAAATGATGATGGTGTGCCAGATAATCCAGGTAATATTCTTTACTATCAAGAAAACTATAGTGGTAACAAGGATTCTTTAGGATTAAACTTTGGATTTGCACTTACGTTTAATATTCCGCTAGACAATAGGTTTCAAGATTCTTGTCTTGATGCAGCTAAGACACAAATAAATTTACAGAAGCAAGAACTAAATGCAAAACTGCTCAACTATGAAATCGCAAGATTAAAAAATTGTGGAGAATTGATGTTAAAGGGAATTTATTTTGATTCTTCAAGTAACTTCGCAAAATTATGTGAGGGGGTCGTTGTTCAACCGCCTCCAAACCAAGTTATACCGCATACTCACAAATTAACCCAGTAGATAAGTTACGGGTATTAAACTCATCTACGGATAATTATTCTACATCTTTTTTCTTCTTTGTAAGTTTTTTTATAATATTTTTTACTAAGGGTTTGACAATATTAAGCAGTAGTGGAGTAGAGGCAGCAACAGTAGCAATAACAGCAGTGCTAACAAGCTGTGGAGGATTCGGTATGTATTGCTCGATGAATTTAGTACTTTCATACAAGGTTATACATTCAGTACCATCTTCGCTTTTTTCATGCCCAATGACACGTTCCAGTTTAAATTCGTTACGATAATCTCCTACTCTTTGGTCATTTTTACCAGGACAAGCAACAAAAAGTATTTCATCTTTAGTTTTCTTTGGTTCGTATTTTGGAGGTTCTACTGTAGGCTGGACAAATTCTTGCTCTTGATTTGTGGGGGTTTCTGACTGTGTATATACAAATTCGTTGGGGTTATACTGCAAAGGTTCAAAACTAGGAATACTGAAATTACCACATTCTGTATATGTGCCGTATTCATCTTTATCACTATCAATAAGACTCGTAAGATTATTTCTATGTACTCTTACACAACCAGGAATATCAACTATAGGTTTACTTATATTATTTAATGTTTGTATGTCAGTTTTCCATACAGGTATTTCGTGTATTTCAACCTTGTTTATATTGATGCGAGGTATGTCAATCGTAGGCATCTCGTTTTTTTAAAACTTCAACTTCTGAATAACACCTGGGGCAACTTAAATTAGTTCGCACAGAAAACTCAGGGTATAAGTTTCCCATAGATTCATCAATATCTATATCGCCACTTAAGACAAGTTCGGCATCGCACCAAAAACAGTTCATTTAATAATTGGCATTGATGGGCCTGTCATTTTAGGTAGTCCTTGATCTAATAACTTAGGCATCATACCTTGTACATTACCAAGAATTTCGTTCATAACTTGAGACTTGAAATTTTCAGATGTTACATATTTGTAGCCAAGGTATGCTCCACCACTCATGGAAGCTACCATTACAAATGAAACTATGCTAAGAATATTAGCAATTTTTTGAAACATGATTAAATTTGCAATTTTGAAAGCACTATCTTTTACAAGTGTGCTTGTATTACTGCTTATTGTAGCCTTATCCCCTCTCTACGTCACTATGGGATTAATGACAAGACAGTTGCACGAAAAAGTTAATTAACAATTTCTTTTTCTATTTCAGTAGATATTTCTTCTTGTCCTTGGAGTTCTTTAAGTCTTTCACTACAAGAAAAAGCTTTCATTTTTAAGGCTTCACGAGCTAAATTTAATTCATTAATTTTATCTTGAATTTTGTTATGCTCATCAACTGCTACTTGTAGTTCAAGTTTTAGTTGGTCAATTCGTTTTTGGTTTTTTGACATAATTTTAAGAGGGTTTGTTTGCTAATAGTTGTGTTTTGTATATAGCTTTTACTGCATCTGTCCATACAAGATTGCATAAATCTTTTACTTCATCAGGTATGGCTGTAACACCGTCAGGTTCTTTATCTAAAACAGTATCTACAAAATTGCCTGATTCATCAAGTACACCACAATTTAAAGTGTATCTTTCAAAAGTTCTTGAAATTGGTGTTCCGTCTTTTTTAATAACAGTCGCTTTGCGTACTTGAACGTGCTTGCAAGCAGTTACGACCTCTAATTTATCGTATTCGATTGACTCTGTGAGTGCCATTAGGATTAATCTCCGATTAAAACAGGTTTAGGCTTAGTTTATAGACTTAGCTCGGTCTATTCTGTTCTGTAACAAAAATTGAAACGCATTCTTCTGCCAGCTAAAAAAGCCCTTTGTGCTATTGCACCTAGACTGAAATTAAATATATCAACTCTTGATTCATTTTTACCGATGAAAAAGACAGTATTTGCTAGGTCGTGATCTAAATTACTACTACTAGCTTCACTAACAAACGGAATAGGTAATTGTTGTTCTCCATTCGCACTACTGCTTATTGATGATATGGTAAGATTAATTGAAGTAAATGGTAAGTTCTGTATCAATCCACATTGAGAAGTATCTGCTGGAGTTGAGTTAAAAGTAAGATCCATATTGATATAACACATATTACCAATCTTGACATACTGTGCAGGGTGCTCATTAGTTAAAGGCATTCCAATAGTATTATTTGGACTGAAAGTACCTTCTTCATAGTCATTGAAAAGCTCACTGCTCATTCCCGAAGCACTACCGTCTGCGGCAAAATCAATACCTTTTCCAGATGGCATTGCTAAACCATTAGCTGTAAAAGTACCAGCTAAAGAACCACTTGTATTCCTGGTATGAAATGCAATATTTCTCTCTGTACCTGAGTTACTCGATGCCATAATCGTAGCTAATGTATCATCAACTCTTACTTGCAAACGATTATTGTCATTTGTCGCTTGGCCTTTTAATAAAACAGTACCATTCTCATTAGTTGCAATTATTCTTTGAAAAGTAATAGCGGAATCTGCCGAATCTGCACCAGCACGTTCAAAAAAGAAGTTACCAGCTTCCTGAGTAAATCGACTAGCCTCATCTGCCTTTATTCGTTTATTACCTGCGCTATCCAGATAAACATTATTTGCTAAAATTACAAAATTAGAATCGTCATATAAATTAGTTGAACCCCCAATTTGCAAACTTGTAACTGAGGAATTATGAGCCTCTGGAGTTATTCCTATCCCCACGTTCCCAGACGAACTTATGCGAATACGCTCCTGTGAAACCCCATTTGTGCAAAAAACCATTGCATCATTATTATGCTCATAGAAAATACGACCTACACCTCTTGTTGTATCAGAAAAGAAAATATTTCCACTATTTGCGGCTGGAGATCGTAAATCTATCCCAACTGAATCATTATTTTCTACTATTAGTATATCTGCCCCATCTGCTGAATAACTTGCACCAGAACTTGCTCTTTCAATATGAAGTTTACCTTCGGGCGTAGATTGACCGATGCCAACACGATCTGTACCACCATCTAATTTTAATAAATTTGGATCGTTATCGCCTTCAACCCTAAAATTTAAATTACTACCACCATCGTTAAAATTAGTCTCAGCCGTATTCATTACCATTCTAGCTGCACCGTTAGTTGCAATCCCTAAAGCATTTGCCTCTGGCCTAAAAATTCCACAATCTAAATCGTTTCTAAACGCAAGACCTGGATTTGAAGCAGAACCATCTTCAAGAGTTAACGTACCGTCAAGCTGTAAAAGTTCTACCCAGGCGTTATTTGCTGAGTTTCGTATTTTTAATATTCCACTGTTAGTATCGGCCCACCATTGATACGCATATGTGGTCGCTGGACTAGATGAGTTTGAATTATTACTTACAATCGCAGCCAAGGCATTATTTAGGTCTGTTCTAAATGCAGCACCCGATTGGTTCGCTATTACATAATCATGTGTTGCCATTACTTAATCCTTTTTATATAAGTATATGATAGCTAATACACTTAATATAAACATATTTAACTTCCTTTACCAAACCCAACGGCTGTATATTTAAAATTTAAATCTTTAAATGAGTTACTACTATTTCTTGTTTCAATCACAAATTGAGTAGCAGTAATAGATGTTATTTTGAAATAATCGCCAGAAACAGCACCTTCAAGTGTTATTCCTATTGTTGGTAAAAAAGCATTTGAACCTCCTAAAGAACCCGTACCAGTAAAAAATGGATTTCCAAAAGTCACTGTTTTGGCTGCGTTATTGGTTGCACATTGACTTGCAATAGAGGCATTAACAGTTTCTGTCCTACGTTTTACGCTTGCTTCAAAACCAAGTTCAGTAACATTAATATTTTGTGCTGGATCACTTGATTCAAGTTCACACTTAAATTTAAAACCTCTAGCTGTATATTCTCCGTTTGCAAAGGTATTAAATTGAGTAAAATTAGGACCAATATTGCAAGCTGTTCCGCTTGATATGGTTGCACTTGCACTTGCTGTAACCGTAAAACTATTTGCATTTGGTACTGTTTGAATTACATAGTTACCATCAGCAGCACTTCCAGCAGTGAAATCAATTACTACCTGATCGCCAGCATTATATCCATGCGAAGATTTAGTTATTGTAATAGTCGTACCGCTTTGCTCGTATGTGGATGCTGTTGAAGTTGTTGTAGCTAATTGCGTTGTTGCCACAAGTAATTTTGCTCCAACATCTTCTGCCAAAGTTCCGTCAAATTCAGTCCAGGTGTCGATATTAGCTGTTCTTGAATCAATAAGATCATTTGGTAAAATACCAGAGGTAACAAATCTTCTTTTTAAAGTAAGGTTAAAAATCCCACCCATATCAATTTCATTTTGAAATTCATAGGAACCACTTAAATTTATTGGGCCAGCAAAATCAATATTCGATAAGTCATCAATATTTTGTGTTATTGAATCCCATAATGTTGTGCCATCTAATAACAAGCCATCGAAATCAGCATCATAAAATGTATTTGTTTTATTACCTTGAAATGGTGGCGAATCTGTATCCTCTCTTTCTGTAAGTATTACTTGATGAGGTTGTGGATCTGGTGCTGCAACTATTATTTTTGCTGCATTATTTGATCTCCTCCCGCCATCGTCAATAAACTTAATACTGTAAGTTCCCGATAAAGCAGGGACTAGAGTTTCGCTGATATTGCCTGACAGTTTGGGGATAATTTCTGTTGAATTACTGAATGTTGCAACAGCAGGGTCAATGAGGGGTGTATGTCTCACAGAAACAGATCCCCCGTGAGTTACATCAATATCAGTTGCAGGATTGAAACGTAGTCTTACAAATTGATCAGAAACAGGTTCTATGGTTAAACCTGTGGGATCTTCTGGTAAGGCTGTTTTACCAACTGCGTTAAATCTAATAGACGAAGAAGTAGCTGATAATTGCTCTAATGTGTTATAAGAAAAGACTTGAATATCATAAGTACCTTTTCTACTATTCATTATTTCAAAATCGGGTCTTGATACTTTTTGACTTATAAAATTATCATTACCAAATCTATAGTTGACCTGATATTGGGTCACACCCACAATAGGCTGCCAACTAATAACGATCTTTGATATAGCTTGGTTATTTATGGGAAATATCTGTTCAGTAGCAGTAAGACCACCTGGAGGATCTTTCAACTCAGTAAGGTTTGATATATTACGAGTAGGTAATGCTGATCCATCTTCAATAAATGCGTATTTTCCTTCTTGATAGGATAAAGCTGTGATTGCATAATTTATTCCGTCTTGCTCCTCAACTGCAATGACTCTAAATAACTGAGCCTGTACTGATGTATTTTGTAGCAGCCAAACTGTATTTACATTTGGTGTTTGCGAGAATGCTTGAGAAACAGTAATCGTTCCACCTGAGATAGATGAGACTGACCTACTTTCAAAACTTCCATCAGGTAATACTAAACCTAATGTTGGACTTCCATCAGTAGAAAGATCGGTTGCATTAGTGTCATCTACAGTTACAACAGTTGCGGAAGTAACTCCTTTTAATCTCCCACCTCTTCTTACTCCTGCTCTTACTGGGTCATTGATTTCGATAACTGCACCAGGTCTAACCACGACTCCAGAATCTATAGATGTTATAAAATTACAGACCTCAGTCTCATTATTTTCAGCAAACAGAATTGATCGGCCTAATCTCCTGGCTTGATTACGGGAAGTACACGCAAATGCTTTTACTTGCTTAACGACAGTACCTATTTTGGCTTTTATTGTGGCATCTTCTACAACTTCAAAATCTACTTCTTGACTATCCATGTTGAAGTAAGAAACAGATACAACACTATGCCTAGTTTTTAAACTACTTCCTGAGTAACTAAATCCTCCTTCTCCTACGTTAGATAGGTTAAATAAGTAACTTGGATCGGTTGGTTTGTCTTGTGTAATAGTTACTGAACCAGCAGACCATATCGGCATACATCTCATTACACCAGCTAACGCATTGATTAGATCAAAAGCCTCTGATGGACTTTGTATATTCACATTGCAACTAAATCTTGGTTCTCTTCCACCAAGACCATCATCTAGCAATTCGCTACCACCTTTATTGCCTGTTGAGAATCTACTAGCGGTAACGAAACTAAATAAATCTAAAGAACTGTCTGTGATATGAGCACCGAACCCATACCGTTCATTAGTTAAAAGATCAAGAAGAATCATCGCTGGATCGCTACACCATTGGGCTGCTCCCATTACTCCATTAAAGATATAATTTTCTGGATAATGTATAAATCCAAAACTACTACAAATTCCAAGTCCTAATGCAGTTGCTTGATCCTGATTAGTAACCACAGTAGGAGTACCAGAGCCAGATGCTCCTGCTCCTGGAATCCTTACTTTTATCCCTCTAATTCTAAATTTACGTCTTGGTATTGCACTAAATTGCATAGAATCTAGTCTTATGGAGCTATATGCACTGTTTAAATATCTAGACGCATCATCAATTATTTCTCCAAAACTTGTCCATTGGAAAGCATCTCTTAAGTTGTCGCTAGTGCTATCGGCTGTGACTCTACTAACTCTAATATCAACAGGAAAAGAACCAGTAATAGCCACACGATAATCTTTTTGATAGGCATCAGCAGTTCTACCTCTTATAGTGTCAGTAATAATGTCAGTAAAACCACCAGAGTTGTATTGAACAGATATTTTTAATTCAACTTCTGCCCCTAATAAATCTCCTTCATTTGTAGCTCTCTGTAGTTGAGGAAGGGTAATAGACACTCTTACAGCGTCAACATTTGTATTTGTTATCTGACGAGTAACAGGAGTGCTTGCAGTAACTGTAACTCCAACAGAAGTTGTTGATACACTACTTTCAATTCCAGGTATGCTTGTCTGATCTCCAGTACCAAATCGAGGTGTAAACTGTACGTCTTGGAAGTTAAAATCTGTAGTTTGAGGATCTGTAGAATCTGCGGATGCTCTTAATATTGGTGTGTCATTAAGAAAAACATCTTTCAATGCAGCATTATTATATGCAGTTGTACCTTTTGTCCTGCCCTCCTTTGATGCTGTTGCAAAACCTTCTATTTCTCCTTCTGATACAAGATCAAGAAAAGTAGCAAACTGTCTACTATGAAGAGTATCAGGTTCTCTAGTAGGTGCAGGTGGAGATGGAGGTGGGCTGCCTCCACCGCCAGAACCTTTAATTGGATACTTTTCCTCAATCATGCCTGTACCTGTTCAGTATCAATACCACCACTTATTACAACACTACCAGTAAATATCTCTCCGTAAACTAAAGGAACAGGAGTTCCTGCCCTTCCTGTTTGCTGCGTTCCACTAAAATTATATGATAGTCTAGGATCTTCTTCAGAACTAAAATCTGGTCTTTTGGGCAGTGGAGTTAACATTTCAGATACACCTGTAAGCACTAGACCTATACCAATATTTCCTAACATCGCAGCAAAACTAAATTTTCCTGCCATAGTTCCTGCTCCAGCAAAACCAAAACCTCCTGCTGCTCCAAATCCTGCTCCTGGAGCTATTATTGCAACACCTATCAATGCTGCACCTAATAAAATTTTTCCAACACCTCTACCAGCACCAGTAATAACAGGTATAAAATGTATATCTTCTTTTTTACCTATAGGGTATGCTAGTTCCTCTTCTCCTATTTCATAATTACCTACTTTTACTTGGTAATACTTAGGACTCATGTACCTCTCTATTCCCTCAAAATTATTTATCAGGAAACTAACGGCACTTTTTAATGTATCAGCTTTTACCTCAAATTCTTTGTGCCCTACAAATTCTGCAAGTTCTCCATATAGTTTTATTTTACGAAGCATAACGATACCTCTTTCCTGTGCATTTTAATAACCACGGAGAATATGGCTCTCTACAAGATAGTCTATCGGTTAAATGATGTAATACCTCATTTCCAAGAAAAATAGCTACATGATTTAAAGTTGAATCTAAAATACTCATCAATAAAACATCTCCAGGTTGTAATTTTTCATCTGGTCTAAGTTCTCTAAATCCTGTTCTCCACGCATAACTTTCAAATAAAGGATCTTTCATAAACTCTTCTGGAGTTATAGGTCTTTCATAATCTTTTAGCTCTATTCCTTTTTCTTGCTTGTAATAATCCCTTACTAAACTCCAACAGTCTGTGATACCCCATACCCATTGCCTACCAAGCAAAGGTGCTTCATAACCTTGTGGCTCATAGTATCCCCATTGTTTTGTTTTTGGGTTAACAATATGCCAAGGTAATTTACTTTGCTCACACGCAACCATATCTGCCTGACTAGCTTCTGGAGGAGTTGTCGGATGACTGTGAATGACAGCAACTATATCTCCTAAACTATCTGCTTTTACATAATCTTCTGGATCGAGGATAAAACATTGGTGTGCTGTCATGGATAAATTACGGCAAGGATAATATCTTTCCTTACCTCTAATATTCAGTAAAAGACCAACAGATTCTTTAGGGTCCTCAACTTCAGCGTGATTAAGTGCAGCTTCTTTCCAGTTCATGTCTGAATAGTGCCAATGGAGGGAAACTCGGCTCTAGTGCATTGTCTTTGTGGAGCACGAATACCAGCAAGATCAAATACAGCAGCTAATTCAAACTGTACTACTTCTCTATTTTCTGCTGATTTTCTGTCTATTTTATAAATTTCTTGCGGAAACTCTGCTGTAGCATCTGGTGTTCCGTAAGGATTTACGTTACTAGGAAAGTTAACAGCATCAATAAATCTAGCAAGAGTTCTTATCCTAGTCACAGTCGCACCAGTAAGATGATTTCCAGTGGTCACAGCGTTTACAGCAGCCAGTATTGCAGTAATAGTTCCAAAAGCATTACTGACAGTTAATGTGGGCCTTGGTAGTTGCCCTTTTTGAAATGCAAAACCCTCTGCTTTTACAGGGAATCTTTGATAACTGTTACCAGCCCAAACGATCTCCCCGTTATCTTTTAAAGAAGAACCAGCATGAAATCTGTAAACTGTGGTTGCTCCATGCAAATTATTGTCTAAAGCTAGTGTAAATAATTCTATTACTGATGATGGGTTTATATTCTGGAGATTGCTAACGATAGCAGCACTACTCATGGTTCAAACACCTCTCTAAATGTTGTCTGGATCGTGGCTCTATTGTTATATGGTATAGATTTTGACCAATTTTCGCAAACATATTGCCCTGCACCCGATAAAGTAATTGAAACATTACCACTATTAGTAGCACTGGCAGCAGCAGTGACAGTAAAGACATTGGAATCAGTAACCGAAGCAACAAGAAATGTACCATCAGTTGCAGATCCAGAAGTGTAATCAATAGTAAGTTCATCTCCTACTGCTACACCATGACTTGAAATTGTGATTGTTACTGTAGTTCCTGATTGAGAGTAAGTTCCTGTTTTTGTAAACCCTTCGCCTGGTGGGGTAAAAGTAAAGCTGGCACTATCATTTGCTCTGCTGTCTAAAAATCCTTCTATCGTATCTGCATCTGTTTCCGATACTTCAAAAGTAAAATTATAAACTTTTGGATTTTGATGGGCAGCAAGACCAAATAAGAGTCTGTGTTCGTAGCCATCAGCAAAACGAACTATTCTAGTATTTGGTCTTGATTTCTTTTGTTGCCCGTAAGTGGGTGTAATTGATGGAAAAGTAGCCATTATGCAAGTAAACCTCCAGGTCTTTTCTGTTTAATTAATTCTGATTCTATCGCTGCTGACAATGCAACGCCCAACTGCCTTCCCTCTTCTTCATCTCCCTCTACATTAGATCCAGAAGCATCCACGTTTACCACTATATTTGTAGATCCACCAAGAGCATGGTTTGGTGTAATCATTCCTGATACACCTGGAGTAAATAATTCTGGTCCACGTTCTCCGACAACGTAACTATTACCACCTCTTACTGGCCCACCTTTTGCCATAAAATCAGCCATCGTAACCTCTCCTACTGGTGCTGCTGTAAAACTTGATAAAGCATTATTACTTGTGCTACCCCCACTAAATAATCCACTAAGTCCACCAAGTATCGAACCAAATAATCCTCCCCCTCCTAATGTTCCTCCTGGATTTCCGAAAAATGCCATGTTAAATGCAGCATCAATTAGTTTGTTTAGTACATTATTGAGCATATCGTTGAGCGTAGACGTTCCACGGATTAGACCTTGTAATCCATCAGCAACATCTGTTGCAAGTGACTGACCTAATGATGCAAACTGTTGTCTTATTTTTTCCGCTTGCTGTGCCTGTTTTTCCAGTAAATTATTTTGTGTTATTAAATCTTCGATCTTTTTGCGGTCTATTTCTTGCTCCGTCATTCCATCTTCTAGCATTTCCTTTATCTTGGCATCAACTTCTTGAGCTAGTAAGACCTCTTCATGGTTCCCATCAATTTTTGCTTGTAGTAAAGCATTTTGCTGTCTTAGCTTTTTCAGTCTTGAATCTTCAATCAAGTTTACAGTTTTCTGTCTTTCTATGCCTTTTCCTACTATTGCAAGCTCTTCTTTTCTAGCCTCTATTTGTGCTCTTATTTTTTCAGCCTGTTTTTGCCCTGATCTACCGCCACGGATATTATCTAATCGTGACTGTAAATCTAATAATGTTGGATCGGTAGCTGCCCCTCCGACATTTGCAAGTCTATTTGTTTCTGCTCTTGCTGCCTCTGCCGTTATAGGAGTAGCGAGTAATTTTAATATAGGTGCTAGGGCTGCTAACATTTTAGTTCCTAACAACTGGAACGCATTTCCTATTAATCTGCTAGTTTCTCCAAATTCTTTCAGATTCTTGACTCCTTTTTCTCCTATCTGCTGGTTCATTTGCTCAGTTACGGCTGCTAGGGCTGCTTGAGTTCCTTCTGTCTTTTTAATCAACTGTATTTGTTTTTCTCTTTCTGTTCCACTTGCTCCTAAAGCTGCTGTAAGTCCTTCCACATCAGGAGTTAGTGTATTAAATGCCTGACCCAGTTTTGAAATAGAAGCTATAGTATTTTGAATTGCTTGAACTGCTGCTGTAGCTGCAATACCTCCTGCAAAACCACCCATCTGTCCAAACATTCCACCGATACCACCACCTAAAGCTCCTGCTGCTGCTGTTATTGGACCTTGACCAAACAGTAAAGGAAAACCACCACTTATCAGAGCACTTTGAAAGTCAAAACCTCTTCTACCTTTTAAAGCAGCAGGAGATCCAGGTATTGATGGCAAACCTCCAATAGGAGATCTTGGTCCACCCACTCTTGCTGAGTGAGCTAACTGAGCAGGAGAACCCATAATAAATCTCGAACCACCTATGGGAGAACTTGGCCCGCCAGAAAAAGCCATCTGTGCTGGAGATCCCATCATAAACTTAGACCCTCCTATTGGAGATGCCATTTGCTTTTGTAGTTTTACTTGAGCTACTTTATTTTTAGTTGTGTCTTTATTAACTTTTAAAAGCATTTGTGCTTTTTTTATTTCTTTATCCGCTAAAAGTAGAGAATTTTTAGCTAGATCAAACTCGAATTTCTCAGCATCGGTAGCAGCTTGTTGTATTTTCAGAGCAGCTTCATCTAACTTGACACCCTTTAACTGAAGAGGAAGAGCTTTAAGTGATAACCCTAAACCTCTATTNTTAAGTGCAAGAGCAGTATTTTCTAGTTTTAACTGTTTTTCTGCATCNGATAAAGCTGANTTAGNTCCTCTTGNCTGTTTTTTACCTAANTTTCCTATTCCATCGCCTATTGTTTTTAAGTCTNTTTTTACTTGAGCAGTATTTANTTTTATATTTACGCTATATTCAGATGCCACTGATTTTTGCAGAATACACGGATATTANAAGTTTAGCGTACTTTNCGAACTTGNGCTTGTCTTTTTGCNTTTTCGTAGGCTTCTTCNTCTCGNTCAGACTTTANTTGTAAAGTAAGCGTTCCATCCGTATAGTTCTTGNACNGANACTCTTTCTTGTAATTCTTTAAATGTGTAGCCTAGTTGTTCTGCAATAAAAAACTGCAAATATACAAAATTATCGTCTTTTATCTTAGCTTTTTACGGCATCGGGGCTTTCCTCCTCGCCCACTCCCTGCATTTTAGTCATTATGTCCAACAAAACTGACATTGGAATCTCTCTTCTAAGTGCTGGTAAATCTGCTGCTGAAAATATTTTTGTACCTGATTCATCTTCGGCTTTTGTAACAATAACTTGAAGAGCAAAGTCTAAATTACCCTCTTCTTTACCCTTGTTCATAGCTATTAGTGTACTGTTTATAGTGTCTCTATCAGCTATTGTAAGAGGCGACCAGAATATTTTTAGAACCAGTTCTTCTCCTTTAAAAATAGAGTAGCTACTACGTTCTTGGACACTAAAAGCTGCTTTTAGTTTGTCGATTGCTCTTTCTGTTGGCATAAAAAATTGTATTTATTCTTGTAGTATAACTCAAAGTATAAAATTAAGCACTCGTGCCTTTGTGCATTGTATAGTTACGCTTTGGTTTAAACCCTGCCATTTGGAATCCTTTATTAATATCTTTTTCTAAAAAGTTATTTTGTAGATAAACATAATACCAAAAAGGAACATTTGGTTTGGGAGTTGTTTTTCTTTTTTCAGCAAATAAATCTTCATACATTTTTCCATCATAGGGGCTAACCATTGCGTTAATTACAAATCCTGCGTACTCGGCTTTGTTNCCTATGTAAAGCATCTTGACTAGCGAAGTGTATATCGGCTTTTGCCTTTTTGGTGCTTTTCTACTGGTCTTTTGTGCATCTATATTATTATCTTTGCGTGGAATAGATGGTATAACTGGAGCACCTTTTACTTGCCAAGCGGTATTGAATGTTCCAGTAAACCAAGGGCTTCGGTTTTGCAGAGAAAAATGAATTTCCGATGCTGCTTCTGCCCTGCCTTTTACAATTAGGCCAGCTAAATCATTTGGTAGATGTTTTAAGTCTCTTACTCTACGCATTGGCTGTAAAATCGCAGTTGATTACGCTCATAAAATGACTCTGATCTTCGGTCACTACAGATGACGGTCCACTAATTTCAGTTACTCTTGGTGTCACAGAAAAAGTATCTGTATAGTCAGTGGCATTTACAGAACTAAGACCAGTAATAACTGATTCCGAAATTGCAGCAGCTACAGCAGTTCCTTTATTAGATGGTGTCATAACTGCACATCTTATNGTTCCTGAGTAGTAATCAACTGCTGCACCTTGAAGCTGAGTTGTAGATTGGTTAAAGTCTAAATTTACCATCACATACTTCTTTGTTTTTCCTGGAGTTGTGAACGGCATATTATCAAATACCACTGTAACTGTATTATCAGCAGCGACTACAGCAGTTTTGATTGCTGTTTCAAAGGCTGCTCGTGCGTTTACTAAGCTCATTAGAAAATAACGTCAACTCTAAATAGATACTCTTGACCGCCACGCAAAGTTCTTACATCTGTAATCTTTGCAACTCTGGTCGATCCAGAAAATGTGAGAGTGATCTCATCTGATAGTAGCGGTTGGCTGTCTCCTATAAGATCAGGTGTTATAAAAATTCTAGCTACGTTTTCCTGATAACCAGTTTCTTCGGTGGATTGTATGAACTCTACGGGAACTTTTATTGTGTAGCTAGTGTCGCTTGTAGTTACTGCACCAGTAGATGTATTGTATGACGTAGATAGTTTTCTAGTGTAGATAATTGTTGTGTCTAATGAGTCTCCTAGTTGAGACACCACTTGTTTGGCTACGTTTTTTAATAGTGAGTCTAGTTGTCCTGCCATTATCCTCTAACCGCCCGTAATTGGAAACTGCCAGCACCGCCTAACATATACGCTCCAAGGTAACTTTGGAGCCAAGGGTAAACATCTAAAATATTATTTATAGATCCAGTTCCTTGACTTGCAGTGTTGTATTTAACTTGAATATCTCCTAGTTTTACTTCTTCAAAGTTTCCGTCTTTTCCTGTAGTTCCTGTTATTGCATCTGTGTCGTTTGCTAAAGCTCTAGCTAATTCATACTGTGCATATTTAATTTGATTAGGAATTTTAGAACAAGCTAGTTCTACACCATCTACCTGATAATTGTTTCTTGGAAACTTTAATGCCTGTCCGTCATCACATCTATCTCCGTAAAAAACTAAAGTATCAATCCATCTAGCAGCAGATATTAATGATCTTTTCTTTTGGTCGTCTGTTTTATTTGTCCAAGTAGAGGAATCTGGAGAAGTGTCAAAATAATCATTAGCTTCTGTCAATGTGACATAACTATTGGCATTTTCTCCTTTTATTGTTGCATCTATAGTTGCTGCCACGATTAATAAAGTAATTTAGTTTTATTGTAGCGTAAAGAAAAAACCCCACCAATATTAGGTGAGGTTTGATGACCACAATTTAATGATATTAAGGATTAGTTCCTGTATCAAGTGGTGAGTTAACGATTAGCTCAACTATAGGGATTAAATCAGCATCATATGTGATTGCCCAGTTGTTGTCGTTAGCTAATGCTGCGTTAGTTGGGTTGTCTGAAGCAGATGTCCACTTAGTTCCCATAACGTGATAAGCACTATGGTAGTCAACAGACATAACATCTTGCTTAGATAAGATGTTTCTATCTGATTCAATGCTTAGAGGAGATTGCTCACCTTCAAGAATTGTTCCTGACTTAATTAAGTAGCAACGGAACTCTTTTTGATGACCTGTTGTACCAGGATGAACTGTATTAACTTGAGAGTCAATAACAACATTCATACCAGCAAACTGACCGATGCTTGTTTCATTAACACCGACACCGCCACCACCCCAAGTTACTGCACCACCAGTTGTNAGAGCAGATGTTGAGAATGTAAGCATACCAACCTGATATAGGTAGTAAGCAACAGATGGGTGAACAACTAGAGTATCTAGCTCATCTCCTCTTGTTCCAAGAAGTGATCTTCCTCTTGCAACAGTAGAAGCTGTNAAGAAGTTATCAGTATCAGCACCAGAAGCAGCACCTTTACTNAGNTCAAGTGAGTTTGCACCTAATGGTCCAAAAGTAGATCCNAACAAACCATCTAANANACTNAATANTCTTGCNGAGTTTAGTTTGTTGATAGCATCTGCAANTTGGTTNCTGATATGACCCATTGGATCTTCACCAGCAGCCAATACAGCTACATCATCAACAGCATANGCAAAACCTCTNTGACAGATAGTTGCNATCTGTGTATCTGTACCAATCTTNTGTGGTGTNAANTNACCTNNNTTACTTGTACCCCATGTTGCTGTACCATCNAANATTTCNTCAGTTGGTGTGATTGGGTTAAATTCTGGAACTTGNATTCTTGTTCCACCTTCTGTTGCGTCAAGAAGTGAGTTTCTTACAACAGCACCAGATTTTAAAAANGCACTACGNTCCTTGATAGCTTCGGAAACNTATGTGCTGANATTATTTCTCTTAACGATNTCCGCTAATAGGACACCGCCAGANTAATTCTNAAACGGAGCAGCCATTNAGATTACNTTGTTACTTTTGCGATACCCTAATCACGGATTAAGGCGTTAGTCTCACAGAAACTAACTATTTCTTTTGAGCCTCCCTCTTCAGCACGGCTGCGAGGTCGGGGTTCTCATTCTCCATTATAAGCTGTTGCGTCAAATTGCCAGTGTTCCAGGGATTATCTGAGCCACCTGACACATTTCCAATAGGACTTGGTTTTGCACCCATGCCAGCAGCAGAACTTGGTTTGAAATGATGTTCCCAACCACTACCAGGATTTTTGAGACTTGTGAGATAGGCATTGAGATCCTGTTCTACACCACCATTTATGATTACTACTTTACCTTCAGCATTTTTTTGTAGCTTATTTTGTAATAACGACAAAGTTTGTTCTGCGTTAATCGCACCAAGATTACTGATGGCTGCCAGTGCTGTTTGTTTTGTAGATGCAACTTCGTTAGAAGTTTTCATATCTTGCAACTGTTGAGACAAACTATTGATCTGTGCATCTTTATCTTGTGCAGTTTTATTAGCTTCTTCCCAAAGAGTTTTGTACTGTCCTTGATCTTCTAGTTCTTTGGTACGTTTTTCTTCTTTTTGTTTGTAAACTTCATCGAGTTTACCCTTTATTCCTTTGAATTTTTCTTCGCCTTCAGCTATTTGCTTTTGAGCAGCAGCTAATTTTGCTTCGTACTCTGCTTTTACAGCGTCTAAATTTGGTGCTTGTGGTTGTGAAGGAGTTTCAGCCACGGGCTGATCGGCAGGAGTCACAGACTCAGGCTGAACTACTTTTTCTTCGATTGCCATAGATTAGTCAGATAGTGGACTTGTAGATTTTTTCTTAGAAACCTTTTTAGTTTCTTTTTTAGTTTTTGGTGTTTCTGCTGGAGTGGATTTGACAGCGGGAATCTCTGCCAGTTGCCACTTATATGTTCCATCAGATTGCTGAACATAATCTAAGTGCTTGCCCATAATTTGTATGTATTTACATACTATTGTAGCAAACTATTCGGGTTTGACCTCATTTGCTGTTGGTAAAACTTCACCTTGTACCAAAATATCTCTAAATTCTTCTCTATCAATGACTTGTTGATCAAATAATGATGTTAAAGCTGTAATATCTTGTCCGATTAGTCTCTCAATATCAAAATCTCTGCTTATTTTTACTTCTGGTGGCTCAATTCCAACGTATTCGGCTGATAGATTGAAGGCTTTTTGTAGTTTTTGCTCTAATTCCATAGAAACCATTGCAAGCATCGAATTTGTATCCACACGATCTAGTCTGCGAGCATCTGCTGATTCTGCAACAAACTTCTGTTGTGATAGTGTACTGATGCCTAATGTTGCCATTTGCATTTGTAATTCTTTTATTTCTGCTGATTGAGCATCAAAAGCACTAGAAGCTGGCTCTACATAGTAAACTTTGTTACCAGGTTGAGTCGCCATTGCGTAGTTTACAGATATAGCGAGGTCTTTTGTTTGATCGTCATAACCTTCCATTACTAATAGTGGTTGTGATGCAACGTGCAAACTATGTATTAAGTCAGCTTGCCTTTGGTAATGTGCAAGATTCAAGTAAGCAATATCTAATAAAGGAGGTTTGCTTGTCATATTGTCTACTTTTCCAGAGTAAATAGTAACTAAAGGTATTTCACCAAGGGAAAAATTACCTGATTCTGCTAGTTCAAAGTCTTTTTCATTTGGTGTGCCTTGCATATTGCCAGCATATGCACCATCGTTTTCTTCGTACATATCTTCAACAGTCTCTTTTCGTCTAAATACTTGGTAACGGCCAGGTTCAATTACTCTCATCTGATCGTAAATCTTTTCACCAAAAGCACCGTCAGGTAATACAGCCTTTTCTGCAATTCTTACTTGAACAAGATTTCCATAATTTGTTTCTCTATCTAGTCTCCAACCATAAATATTTGTAGGATCTACCTCTATCCAATATGGTCTACGGTTTTGTGAACGCTCTTCAGCTAAACTTACTGCTCCTCCAGGTGCAGGATAATCTACAAGAATATGACTTTGACCATAAGTAAGAGAACACATTAATAATCTTCTTGCGTATTCATCTAAATCTGATTTACACCCGTCTACATCTGCCTTGAACATTTCAGTCCAGTATGGATCGCCTGTCAGTGTTATAGGTTTGCGAAGAACTAAACCTGTAGCTGCTCTAATAAGTCTTTGTGTAAATGGGCTAAATACTGATCTATTTACTCTTGCAAGGTAAGCATCATAATCTTCTCTTGGTTCTAGTGGCAAGAAGGCTTCACTGTTTTCTCTGAGGTATTCTGTTCCTTCGGTAACGGCTTTCATTATTTCCCAACCTTTTACCATGTCCAGTACAGCCCTATTTCGGGTAAAAGGACTGTCAGTACTACCAATATATGTAGTGGCGGTAATACTGGTTTTGAACATTCCAGGTAGTGAATAAGTCATGTCAACACCTCCATCTTCTTAATGCTAACGCCTTTCTGGTAGGTCTGCCCTTACTATCTTTTAATGGACCTTTAACTCCTTTCATTCTCGCACAAAAACTCTTTCTTCTTGCTTTTTCCTTGGGAGTAAGGTTTTTCTTTTTAGTTACAGGTGCTTTTAGATTACTGCCTGTGGCACGGTTGTATTTCGCACGACCTTTTGCGGTAAGTCCTCCTTTTTTAGACTTTTCGCCTCTACCTACTGATAAACTAACTCCTTTTCTTGCCATTATTTACCTACCTTCGCTTGTGCCTTTTTATGGGCTTGAGTAAAAGTATCTCCTGCTCTCATACGCCTTTTCATAAACTCCATGTGCTTTGCACTATGATGCTCAGAGTGTTTAGATAATAAAGTTTTTTGGCGAGCAGTAAGTTTCACTTCTTTTTTCTTTTTTTCTTAGAACGTAACTTTTTAAGATCAGCAGCAGTGATCTTGTCTCTAGGTGGAGCAACCGCAGCTAATTTGCGTTGCTTAGATGAATAAGAACCTTTTGGCATTATGCAGCGTTGGTGATAGCACCAGAAGTTATAAAACTAACGCTAACTGTTTCTAAATCACCTGTTGTTGCAGTTAATGTTGTTCCTGTAACAATTCCAGAAAAACTTACTTTTTTACTGCCAGAAGTATCTAAAAATAATTCAAACTGTGCATCGCCAGCATCTTCTGTTGTTAAAACATCTGCTAATAAGTTTGCAGTTTCATTACCACTGGCTGCTGTGTAAAGAAAATCAATAGTACCTGATCCAGAAATTAATCCACCAACAAATGATCTTGATGTTGCTCCATGAGCAGTTACATCTAAGGTGTCTTTTGTTGTATCTAAACTCCAACCAGTAGTAGATACAACTGCTTCAGTAGTTCCAGATCCGTTTTTAAATTTAACAGACCCTTCTTCGCCACGAAAAAATGCCATTATTCTAAGAAAAAAGAGTATTTATAAATAGTTTAACTTGTAGTTGACTTTTTTACAGTACCTTTCTTGTTATTTCTCATATATTGTTCACATCTAGGGTCCCAAAGAGCAGGATTTCGCTTCCCTTTTAGTTTTTCAATCACATCTAGCATTTCATCAGTGATTTCAGTCATTTTTTGCTCCTTTTGGTAGTTTTTTTACGTTTATGTTGATACTTTATCTTAGCACTACCAGTTTTTTCACGCTTAAATCTTGCTTTTTCAGCACTAGACATCTCTTTTGTTGTCTTAGGTGTCTTACTTGAGACACGTTTACTTGGTCGGCAAGCTGGATAGCCTCTTTTTTCGCCTTTTTGACGACCACAGGGTTTACCAGTTTTTACATCTACCCATTTTTCTTTGAACCATCGGGTAAGGCCACCGCTACTTCTTGCCACTTTTTTTAGTTCCCGTGCGATAAGTACCACCACGCTTTTTGTACTCTCGTACAAGCCATGCGTTAGCGTAAGCAGAAGGGTAAACTTTAAATTTACGCTTTGCCTCTGCTTTTACCCTAGAGTATAACGCTTTATTTACAGGAACATTCGCCACGTTTCTTGCCTCCCTTCTTTTTCTTCTTCTTTTTCTTAGTAGTAGAATGGTACATAGTAAGAATTAGGTAGTTCTTAATATATTCTAAACGAAGTTTGGCCTAATGTCTCTGGTTTGGCAAGGTTGAATTGTTGCAAACATAAATACCCAAATGCGTCAAAAGCATGATCTACACCCAAGTTTTTGTTTGGTAGTCCTGTATTTGGTGCATAAGTTAAAGTTCGTAGTGCTTTTATCAATTCTTTACAACGTGGGTGGATAAATGTTCTTCGATCTCCATTTGCGTCATACAAAGCTGTATTAATTGAAGTTATCTTATCTCTTATCTTCCAAGGAGATTTTGGACTCATAACTGTAAATCCAGACCTCCTGAGAATATTATGGTCCGTAACTCCGACTCCACTCGTTTTTCGAGCACTACCCGTAGGGTCTGGGCAAGCAATAATTCTTCTGTCCACCCCGTATCGTCTTATAACTTCTTCCGCAAAATCCCAGGTTGTTGCTCCGCCCGTCAACATGATCTCATCAAATACATATAAGTTATCCTTATGTTTTACTGCACAAATTCCTGCCATAGGGTCCACGTTAAAATCTAAACCCAAAATTAATGGCAGCATATGTAGATCCTCTACCTCACTGCTGATGTTTTCATCACTAAAACTAACAGCCACTAATCCCGTAAGATTCTCGAAACTTGCCTCAAACTCCTGCTTGAATGTCCTGCTATCTAATTGGGCCTTTGCAGCTTCGACTTCTTCTGCTGGAACATTGCCCCCGTCTATTGTGGTAAAACTCCACCTTTTCCAATCACCACTTACATCTTCTGGAACGTAACACCATAAATCGTAAAACCAGCTTGCCGTGCCATCGGGTGTTGAAATAAAAAGTGCCCACCCCTGTTTATCTGCCAGTGCTGGTCTAATAACCTGGAACCATACGTCAGAATCCATAAATGCTGCCTCATCAAGTACAACACCAGCCAAACTTCTACCTCTTAGCGTGGTTGCATTTTCTGTTCCTTTCAACTCGATGAGTGAACCATTTATAAGTTCGATCTTTAAATCTGTTTCATTTTTTGATTGAATCCACTCTCTCGGCACTAACTTCTTCAATTCCTTCCAAGCAATATCTTTTGCCATGCGATATGTAGGTGCACAGTAGAAATACGTTTCGCCTGGTCTTTTTATCGCAGCATTTACAAGTTCAATACAGGATAAATAGGATTTTCCAAATCTTCTGCCAGCCACCAGTACCCTAAACCTGTTTTTTGCATTGAACACCTCCCCCTGTGCCCACCTTAATGTTAGATTTTCTCTTGTTTTTACACTCATGTACTACAGATTAACCTTAATTTTGATGGATTTTCTAGTTTTTATCGACTAATTTGCTATTTTAAGGTTATTATTCAATTAATAACATAAGTTTCAGTCCGTGACAGAAGCAATCCTACAGAATTTTGACGATAGATCCGTTCCAAAGAANAGAAATCCNGGNAGATCNCCNGATATGGTTATAGAACAGAGNAGNCAAAGGTTATANAANAGACAGTTGGAAGGNTTGCCAGCNAGACATNTNGTTTTGGAACATTCTTCNAGAGAAGGNGTTTGNGTTAANACNGCNTGGAANGATTGGAANGANGTAACAAAGTGGAATGANGANGATTGGCAGAANGATAGAGANAATATGATNGCNAGNCTTCAAGCTATGAGNGTTAGACTTTTTGATAAGGCTTGCAAAAAAGGTCAGTTCCAA
>FUFK010062587.1_pt1 | contig 22109 bp, 18 predicted proteins | sample 1021851 | NCBI WGS metagenome assembly FUFK01 (sample SAMEA51879418, study PRJEB19060) | metagenome
GGTAGCTGAAGGTGTAACCAAAAACGAGCTTATTGTAATCTATTCCAACAAATGGAGTAATGTAGCGCAATTGCTGATTTGCAACCGCTTCACCCTCCCCGGTAACCTCAACACCTTCAAAACTGTTTCGATAAGAAACTCCGCCCCATAATCTGCTATTATCGAGTTGATAATAAGCCTTTACATTCGCATCTATCGCCATTTCTTCTGTTGCTTCTCTGGCCTGGAATAATATGGATGGCTCGTAACTCCAGTCACTATTACGGTCAAAGCTAAAAACATAACCTGCAGAGAAAAGATACTTTCTCATATTACTTGGCACAGCATCTGAATAGAACAAATCTCTTTTTACTGATAATACGTTCTTTGTTGCAAGATGAAAGTACAGATCATTCACATAATAAGAGGCTCCAATATCTATATTACCAAAAATATCTGATTGATTATTTCCCACCAAAGGATCAAACCTTGTGAAACCGCTTGTATCAAGTCTATGCTGAATTAATCCAGCGCTAATACCGAATGATAACTGATTAAGATCGACCGTACTCCGGGAAAACATAAGATGATAAGCAAAAGTAGCGTAAGCGCCCAGTTTTGAATAATTCCCGTTTTCATCTCTGAACATGATACCACCAAGTCCTATTTTATCGGTAGCTCGAATATTTAGAGCTGCGGTCTGTAAGTTAGGAGCATCCTGCACGTCGAACCATTGCGTTCTACCGGTTATACGAAGTTGATCGTAATTAGAAGCACCAGCCATACTGGGATGGATAAGATAAAGATTATCGGTAAGATAATCTGAATAGGTAGGGATCACTTCCTGCGCGTTCAATGCTGGAGAATTCCACAGCGTAAACGAAGCAAAAGTGCATAAAATCAATTGATAAGAGAGCCGTGTAAGGCTTCTTTTAAGATATCCCCAATTCACCATAAAGGCTGTAAATATATGTATAACGTAGTTTTTCTTTAGTATTTTTGCCAAAAATTTTGAGATGAAAGATTTTAATATCAACATAGTCCCTACAACNACGGCTTCAATTNTAAAATTTGAAGCTGACAGGTTTCTGACACGTCATGAAAATTTCGAATTTAANAATATAGACGAAGCCAAGCGTTCACCGCTGGCCCAGCAATTATTCTATCTGCCNTTTGTTAAAACGGTNTATATCGCACAAAATTTNATNGCTATCGAGAAATANGATATNGTGGAATGGAGCGACGTACAACAGGAAGTAGCAGATCAAATCGAAGAATATCTTAACAAAGGTGGCGAAGTGATCAAGGAAGAAAAGACCACCACCGGTAAAGTGCCAGTGACAGTCTATGCTGAAAGCACTCCAAACCCGGCGGTAATGAAATTTGTAGCGAACAAAAAACTCGTTTTAAAGTCGGTTGAATTTAAGAACATCGATGATGCGAAGAATGCACCATTGGTTCAGAANTTGTTNCATTTCCCTTTTGTNAAAGAGGTNTTCATTGATGAGAATTATGTTTCAGTTCAAAAATATGAGGTTGCTGGATGGGAAGAGATCACCATGGAACTTCGTGAATTCATTAGAAATTATATCGAGGAAGGAAATGAAGTGCTCACCGCCGAGACTATTCAAACGCAGGAAACTGAAAAGGTTCAGGAGGAAAATGATGATGCAGCCTATAAGGAACTTGANGACACGAGCCAGCAGATTATTGCGATCCTTGATGAGTATATCAAACCNGCAGTNGCCAGTGATGGGGGAAATATTCTTTTTGACAGTTACAATGAAGAAACCAAGACCGTAAAAGTGATCTTACAGGGTGCGTGTAGTGGATGTCCTTCTTCTACGATGACATTGAAAAGCGGAATCGAAACGATGCTTAGAGATATGCTTCGTGATAAAGTACAATATGTAGAGGCTATCAATGGCTAATCACTTTGATAGTGTATTGTAATAAATAAAAATCCCTTCAGCTTGAAGGGATTTTTTTATTTAATAATTGGTCTTTCTTGCTTCCTGGTAAAACTCCTGAAAGAGTTGTAACAGATTCATAGTAGAACCAATTAGATCCTTGGTTTCCAGTAATATTCCGAAGTAAAGCTTCGTATTCCTGGGACTGGATTCAGAAGTTCTGATTCTTTCGATCTGTTTCTGAATTAGATCACTAACATAGTCCAGCAATTCCTGTTTCTCATTCAGCAGGCTGTCGATCTTATCAAACTCGTTGTTATTAAAGGTCAGCATTAGCTCATCGAAAAGAACCTGCAAACGATCGTCCACTTTTTTCAGATCCCGAATCTGGTTAAACTTCAGGTTTTTATGGTTGTTATGGACGTGATTGTAGCTATTCCTGGCAATGAAACTAATCGACTGCACCATATCCTGAAGGTAATCCAGGGTTAAAATGTAAAACTTACTGGCCTCAACAGAGTTCTCATCAAGGGATTTGATAAAATAAAAAATATTGTCTTTAAGCTCATCAACTTCAACCTCCAGCTTCTCAATACGCTTGTAATTCTTCTTCAGTTTACTTAGATCATAATATCCCAGATGATCCACACTTTTNGAATACACCTTGTCTATACCTGCAATTACTTTGGAAATATTTTCTGAAGTTTCCGCAGTGATTTCATTGATTGTAATGATATCGCTCTTATTGAATTTCTTTTGATCATTCTCTTTCTTCATTTCCTTAGAATGAAGAATACTACTTCTTACGACCACAACCAGTGCTGCGATAATGAGAACTACCAGGGCTATGGTTCCGCCGTAAAAAATAATAGATGCAAAAATTGCAGCAGCAGTAAATGCTACGATCGCGGTTACGAACCAACCACCAATGACGTTTAGCACGCCTGCAACACGATATACGGCACTTTCGCGATCCCAGGCTCTATCTGCGAGCGATGTTCCCATTGCGACCATAAAAGTCACATAGGTAGTTGAAAGCGGCAACTTCATATTAGTTCCAATAGAAATAAGCACACTGGCTACAACCAGGTTTACTGAAGCTCGAACCATATCAAATGCCGGGGCGTCAACCCTCTTACTTTGCTTATGAGAGGCAGGTTTANTGAATTTATTTTCGATACTATTCTTTAATCCACCCGGTAAAACTGAACTCACCGCACCGCCAATGATCACAGAGTATCNTACGATCCCTCTTGAAAGCCAGTTTGGTTCAAATCTTTCTACGGAATCGCCCTGTCTGGAAAGATTGATCCCGGTATCGACCACAGTTTTTGCTTTACTGGAAAACCAGAGTGTGATTACCATAACTGCTCCGGCACAAACTAACAGGAGTTCGGGAGTATTGACCTTTCCTGAAAGACCGGTCATTAAAAATTCTGATGGCATTGCCCCGGTTGCGTTGTAAGCGGACTGCCATAGATCAAAAGATTGCCAGGCGGCAATAGGAACCCCAATGAAATTGACAAGATCGTTTCCTGCAAATGCAAGTGCCAGTGCAAAAGTTCCAATAATGATAATGATCCTTANAATATTCAGTTTGAGCACACTCATCAAAAACTGTGAGATNAGCGTAAATGCCACAAAACCTATTAANACAATAAACCAAGTGTTGTCATTAATATATGTAAGTGTTTCCGCAGAGATAAAAGAAACACTTTTCAAACCTTTNATTACNATNAAGTAAAGTATAGAAGTAAGGGAGAAACCACCAAAGGCGGCACCCGCATATTTTATCTTTTTCTCGAATTGGAATGAAAATATAAGTCGGGATATATATTGCACAAATGCTCCAACTATAAATGCAATGACCACGGCGAGTAAGATNCCAATAATGATCTCGGTTGCTTTTGATGAATTAATATAATTCTGCAGTAAACCAAGATCTCCATTATCCTGCGTATAGATTTTAATGACAGCCATACATACGGCAGCCCCAAGAAGCTCGAAAACAATGGATACAGTGGTGGAAGTAGGTAATCCAAGTGAATTAAAAAAGTCCAGCAATAACACATCGGTGATCATTACGGCCATGAAGATGATCATGATCTCTTCGAAGTAGAATTCACCCGGCATGAAAATCCCTTTTCGGGCAACCTCCATGAGTCCGCTGGAAAATATAGCTCCCACGGCTACTCCAATACTGGCGATGATCATGATCGTTCGCATAGAGACCGCTTTGGATCCTATAGCTGAATTCAAGAAGTTNACGGCATCGTTACTTACTCCAACTACAAGATCTGTAATAGCAAGGGCGAATAGCGCCACAAGCATCACAATGTAAATGTCCTCCATATGATAGATCTGTTTTCAATCTGCAAAACTGTAATAATTTAACTGAATCACAGGGGTGTTAAAGTTATTAAAAGATTAATAATATCNGGCAACTGCCGTCACAATCGCCTTAATTTTAGCTTTCTGTATTTCAAACCCATCAAATTAGTGCTATGAAGAAACCTGATCATACGAACCAGCTTATCAATGAAAGCAGTCCTTATCTCCTACAGCATGCACATAATCCGGTAGACTGGCGTCCCTGGAATGATAAATCCCTGGATGAAGCAAAGGAGAAGAATAAACTACTGCTGATCAGTGTAGGATATTCTGCCTGTCACTGGTGCCATGTAATGGAGCATGAGAGTTTTGAAGATGCTGAAGTAGCTGCAATTATGAATGCCGACTACATNTCTGTAAAGGTAGATCGCGAGGAAAGACCAGATGTTGACCAGGTTTACATGAATGCAGTACAGGCAATGACCGGGATGGGAGGCTGGCCAATGAATGTCGTAGCCCTGCCTGATGGAAGACCTGTTTGGGGAGGAACCTATTTTCAAAAGGATCAATGGAAATCTGCTCTTACTCAAATTGCGCATCTATATGAAGAACAACCAGAAAAACTTCTGGAATATGCTGAAAAGCTGGAAGAAGGACTTTCTCAAATGCAGATCATTGAGATTCCTGAGAATGAAAAGAAGTTAGATAAGTCTCTATTTGATGGAATCATATCAAGATGGAAATCAGTTTTAGATCATAAAAATGGTGGCTATAACAGAAGTCCGAAGTTTATGATGCCTTCCAATTATGATTTTCTTTTAAGGTTCGCTCACCAGGAAAAAGACACAGAACTTTTGAAATATGTTAAGCATACATTTAATAAAATATCCTGGGGAGGAGTTTACGATCCTATAGATGGAGGCTTTTCAAGATATTCGGTGGATGAAAAATGGCACGTCCCGCACTTTGAAAAAATGCTATATGATAATGCGCAATTAGTAAGTTCATATGCGAATTTATTTAAACTTACCAGNAATAAATGGTATGCCGATGTAGTTGAGAATACGCTGAAATTCGTGGAAAACGAACTTCAGGACGAATCAGGAGCATTTTACTCTGCACTAGATGCCGATAGCGACAATGGCCAGGGACATTCAGAAGAAGGTGCATTTTACGTCTGGACCAAGAATGATTTNATGGAAATTCTGGAAGACGATTACGAACTTTTTTCAGAAGTCTATCATATCGACGCCTTCGGAAGATGGGAAAAGGATCATTATGTGCTCATTCGAACCCAAAGCCTTGATGAGCTTTCAGCTAAACTCAACTTAAACCGGGAAGAATTAAGCGCTAAACTAAAAGAACTTCANAAAAAACTAGGGTTTGAAAGATNTAAGCGGTCAAAACCCGGACTTGACGNCAAATCAATCACTTCCTGGAATGCAATGATGATCAGCGGATATTGCCATGCTTTCCAGGCGCTNCAANAAGAAGATTATCTTGTAAAAGCAGAAGCTGCTATCAATTTTATCCTGAAGAATCTAGTTCAGCCGGGNGGCAGACTTTATCATACTTATAAAAANGGTAAAAGTANTATCAATGCCTATCTCGAAGACTATGCTTTTGTGATTCAATCTTTATTGGATCTGTATGAGAGCAGTTCCAGAGAATACTACCTGGACAAAGCTCAAGAATTACTAGAGATTGTGGAACATGATTTCAAGGATGAGNAGACCGGCCTATTNTATTTTACTTCATCACTAGACCGGGCGTTGATTAACAGAATTATAGATGTACAGGATAATGTGATTCCAGCAGCTAACTCGGTGATGGCNCATAATTATTACAAGCTAGGTAAACTTACAGGTAATACCACGCTTATTGACAGGTCAGAAAAAATGTTGCAGGCAGTGCTTCCAGGCATTACCGACTATGCACAATCCTACTCGAACTGGTTGCTTNTATTACTTAATTTCACACATCCTTTCTACGAGATTGCCATTACTGGAGATAATTNCGAAGAACTTGTGAAAGGATTTCAACAGCAATATTTACAAAATAAAGTGCTGGCCTCTTCTAAAAGCAAATCTGANCTTGGAATTTTAAAGGATCGGCTTAAGTCTGGTGNTTCATTGATCTATGTTTGTAAACAGGGAAATTGTCAGCTTCCAGTGCANAAACTAAGTGACGCTTTAGGGCAGATACAGTAATTTTAACATAAAATAAACAGGATATGGTCTCTATTTTTTTAGAATAGCGGATTGAACTTAAATTAAAAAAAAGAATGGACAAGTTGAATAACTACGGCGAAATCGCAAAAGAATACGCGAACAAGTTTATCGATTACCTCCCTACGCTAATCGGTGCGATCGTGCTGCTACTTGTAGGACTTTGGGTAATAAAACTCATTGTNAAATATTTAAAGAAANTATTCGACAAGAAGGATTACGATCCNACTCTAGAAAAGTTCACTGTAAACGCTGCCAGTTGGGGTCTCAAGGTATTACTTTTTGTGCTGGTCATCACACAACTTGGTGTGGAGAGTGCATCGCTTGTAGCAGCAATTGGTGCTGCAGGTCTGGCCATTGGTCTTGCTTTGCAGGGATCGCTTTCCAATCTTGCCGGTGGAGTGCTTATAATAGTTCTAAAACCATTTAAAGTTGGAGATTGGATCGAAGCACAGGGAGTTTCCGGTAGTGTGGTAGAGATCTCATTATTTTACACGAAGCTTGACACTTTTGGGAACCAGAGAGTGGTAATTCCTAATGGTGAACTAAGTAATGATAATATCACGAATTACAGTTTCAACAAAACCCGTAAGGAGAATCTAAGCTTCGGAATTTCTTATGATGATGATATCAAGAAAGCAAAAGAAGTGCTTACAAATATGGTAATGGAACAAGAGAAAATCCTTAAGGATCCAGCACCGCAGATCATTGTTTCTGAACTTGGAGATAGTTCAGTTAACTTCTCTGTTCGATATTTTGCTGAATTGCCAGACTTCTGGGATCTACACTGGTATATGATCGAGGAAGGTAAAATTAGACTTGAAGAGGCTGGAATGACCATTCCTTATCCACAAAGGGATGTTTACCTGTACGATCAAACTAAAATGAGAGGAACTGAAAGAGATAAAAGATCAGCAGAATAATTAACCGATCATAAAATCTTTGAGATAATAGGGCTCAAAATAAGCGACATCTTCGGTGTCGCTTTTTTGGTACTTTACCTCAGCGATCTCTGCCATTTCTGAAGCCGAAGGGAACCTTTGTTCGTGGAAAACTGCATTTTCAGAAGAGATGATCTCCCTGAATTTTGCCACTCCATTCCCAATAAAATGCACTTTAGATTTCTGAAGATATTCTGAAAAAGAGGTTTGATCTAAAATCTCAGCATTCGTATCACGGACCTGGCTTAGATCCTGAGAAAAAACAGCAGCATAAACTTCCATCCTTCTGGCATCGAGCATAGCGATCTTCATACCGGGTTCATCCTTTAATTGATGTACCAGCAGGTCCAGCGTAGGAACCGAGATCATTGGTATATTAAGAGAAAAACATAATCCTTTGGCAGCAGAAACTCCAATTCTTAAACCTGTATAAGAACCTGGCCCCTTGCTAACTGCAATTGCATCCAGATCCTGAAGAGTCTTCCCAGCTTCCTTCAATACATCCTGAATGAACAGGTGTAGCTTTTCAGCATGTGAATAACCTTTGGTATTATCTTCCTTTAGACCGATTAGTTTCCCATTAAGAGAAAGACCAACTGAGCAGTTGGTCGTTGCAGTTTCAAGACATAATATAGTCGCCAAATCTTTAAAATTTATTCAGCCTCTTCTTCCTCCGTNTTTTCTTTTTTCACCTCAATATCATCTCCGGTATTAAGGTTTTTAGTAACGGTATTGTAAGGGCCAGTGATTACTACATCACCTTCTTTCAGACCTTCTGTGATCTCGATTTGAGAGTCATCCTGAATTCCAGTTTGTACCACGCGAAGTTTAGCTTTTTGTCCGTCTTTTACAAATACACATTCAAATTTTTCAGTTCCTTCAGTAGCTGGAGTAGTTCCGTAAGTCTTTTTAGTCGCTGTAGTATCAGATTTAATAACGATCGAGCTAATTGGAACTCCAATTACATTCATTCTCTTATTCGTGATAATATCTACTGTAGCAGTCATTCCTGGTCTGAATGGAGAATAACTCTCCGGCTTCCCTTCCATCAGNTCTTCGTAAGACTCCTTCAGAATACGAACTTTTACCTTAAAATTAGTTACCTGATCTGTGGTTAAGGTATTATCTGCAGTATTAGAAATTTCAGTAACGATTCCTTTAAAATCTTTTCCAAGGTACGCATCTACTTCCACGATCGTAGAGTCACCTACCGCAACTTTTACGATATCATTTTCATTTACATCAACCTCAACTTCCATATTGTCCAGGTTTGCTACCCGAAGAATTTCAGTCCCGGCCATTTGCTGAGTACCTACAACTCTTTCCCCAAGCTCTGCATCCAGTTTTGAGATCGTACCACTCATTGGAGCATAAATATTGGTACGTCCAAGATTATCGGTCGCTTCAGTTACCGTAGCAGCGCTACTTTGCATGCTGTAGTAAGCAGATTCTTTATTAGCTTCTGCCATCTCATAATTTGAAACGATCCCATCCCATTCAGCTTTTGAGATCACACCTTTTTCAAACAAAGTTTTGTTACGATTATAATCAGCTTCAGCCTGTTTCAAATTTGCCTGTGTCTGGGCAAAATTTGCTTTGGAATTTGAATAACTTGCTCTGGCTCTCTGTACGCTGGACTGGTATATATCAGGGTTTACTTTTACTAAAAGGTCTCCTTTTTCTACTAACTGACCTTCAACGATTGGTAATTCAATGATCTCTCCGGAAACTTCAGAAGAAAGTTTTACCTCAACCTCTGGCTGAATTTTACCTGTTGCCGATACGGTTTCGATAATATCTACCGGTTCAATTTCAGTGATCTCCACTTCTTTGATGTTGGCGGAACTTCCAAACCAACCGGACTTTTTACCGATAACTAGTACAACGATTAAAACGATGATGATCCCAAGGATGATGAAAAGCTTCTTCTTATTCATTATTTACAGTTTTAAATCCCTAACCGGAATTCCAAAATAAAGTTCTACAACTTTTAATTTAAAAATATAATCGTATTTGGCTCTTAGTGCCTCTCTTTGTGTATTCTCAAAACGAATCTTAGCCTGGCTAAAATCGAACGCGTTAGTTAGTCCAACATCATAACGCTCTGTGGCATATTCAAATGCTTTCTCCTGTGCTTCGGAAGCTACCAAAGCAGCTTCATAGGCTTCAAAAGCTCCTTTAGCATCTGTATAAGCCTGGTAAACATTCGCTTCCAGATCAAGTTCAGCCTGTTCCAACTGGAATTCAGCTCTTTTCACATTGATCTGATTTCTTTTTACGGCATTTCTGGTGGCAAAGCCATTTAAGAATGGAACGCTTAACTGGAAACCATAACTTATCCCGTCATTTCTATATAACTGATCGAAAAATGGCAACGGACTTCCTAGCGTTGGTATGGTATTAGGAGCCACTACAACCTGCTCTGTATCCTGCACCAAACCAATTTGTCTTGTAGGTTCGGTTGGATCCAGCACGGCACCTGTTATTCTGCCTTGTCCTGTTTCCCTTGTATTATAGTTAAAGAAAGCACCTAAGGTTGGCAGGTAAGCTCCTTTAGCCAAAGCAACATCCTGCTCTGCAAGTTCTCTGTTAGCTTCCGCTATTTTTAATTCTGAACGTTCTTCTTTAGCTTTTTCGATCACATCGTAAACAGAGTTCGCAAGAATCTCATTTCCGAAGACCGCGTAATCACGATCCACAATATCGAAACTTTGATAATCTCTTATTCCTAAAGTTTGTGCTAAACCTATAAGTGATATTTGTATCTGGTTTTCAGCAAGAATGATTCGTTGCTTCTCATCTGCCATGGTAGCTTTAATCTCCAGAAGGTCACCCTGAGGCAATACTCCTGCTTCAACCAGATCCTGAGTTCGGGTTAATTGTTCTTTGGTAACTTCATTCTGAGCCTGTAGAACATCAAGATTTTGTTTGCTGAACAATACCTGCAAGTAGGCATCTGCAACAAACAATGCTATATCATCTTCCATTTTATCCAGAGAGTACTGGCTGGCCAGTCTAGAGATCTTAGCTCTTTGTAATTGTTTGAAATTTCGAAGTCCGTCAAAAATTGTAAGACCAGCAGTTAAATTCGCAGAGAAGTTTCTTACTGTTTGATTCTGAAGGATTCCCGTGGTAACATTCTGAGTAAGACCGGTATTCCATGCATTGGTAGCCTGACCGTTAATACTTGGAATAAAATTACCCAGTGCATCCAGTTTCTCAATTTCGGAGAGTTCAAGATCGAGTTCAGATTGTTTAACCTGAATATTATTTTGCAATGCGTACTCCACACATTCTTCCAGTGTCCACTCTTTCTGCTGCGCATTCATCATTCCGCAGAAAAGAAAAAGAGTAAAAAGTAAACTATAATTCTTCATAATATAATTCTGTATGATATGTCTGTAAAAGGTACAGGTTGTTACACCTAAAAATTAAATTCTAGTTTTGAGCTATATTTGTTGGAGCTTTAAGTTGGTTCCAAACCTTGATTTTATCGCCCATTTTCAGGCCTTCGGTCACCTCTACATTAATTCCGTCACTTACTCCAAGTTTAATTTCCCTGCGTTCAAATTCCTGGTCACCGGTCATGATCTCTACGTATGGCTTCTTGGTCTCATCATCAAATTGCACAAGCGCTTCCTTGATCGCAAGTACATCTGTAGCTTTCGCAAGAATGATAGATGCGTTCGCACTAAGCCCCGCTCTAATAAAGGTAGTATCTGCCTTGTTCAGGGTCCCTTTGATTTCAAATTGTATCGCACCGTTCTCCTCTACTCCTTTTGGAGCAATATAATCAAGGACAGCATCGAAAGATTTATTTTCAATCGCACCAACGGTGACTTCAAGCGGAAGATCTTCTTTAATCTTTCCAACTTCACTCTCATCAACTTTCCCTTCAAAGATCATCTCGTTCACATCGGCAAGCGTTGCGATCGTGGTCCCATCGTTGAAATTGTTACTTTCAATTACCTGGTTTCCAGTCTTCACGGGAACATCCAGCACCATCCCCTCTACAGTGGAACGTATAAGGGTATTTGCTGCACTTCCAATTCCACTGGTGGTTCCGGTTCTTACGATCTCATAATTTTGTTGTGCAGAACGATAGTTTTGCTCACTTCTCTGGTAAGAAACTTCAGCTGCATCATAATCGTTGGCAGAGATCACGCCTTTATCATAAAGCTCTTTCTGTCTTTGATAAACTTTCTTTTCGTTATCAAGGTTAATACGGGCAGTTGCCACGTTATCTTTCGCGCTTTGCAGTGATGATACATTTGGAATTACGCGAATTTTGGCAATTAGATCCCCTTGTTTGATCTTATCACCAGCCTCGATATATATTTCATCGATGATTCCTGAAATATTTGGCTTAATAAGTACTTCTTCCTTCGGAACAATTTTTCCGGTAGCGACAGTTTTCTTGATAATAGTTTGTTCTGAAGGTTCCTCGGTTTGATAGACAACTGGATCTTCTTCACTTTTTTGATAGAGATAATAAAGCGCCCCTACGAAGGTCACCGCTATTAAAACTAAAATTCCGATGGTTACAAATTTTTTCATTTCTTGATTGTGTTTCTATTTACTAACTATTCAGTACGCAGAGCATCCACAGGTTTAACTTTGATGGCGTGCTGCGCAGGTATAAGACCGGCCAGAAGACCGGAGATTATTAAAATACTAAGGGCTACGATCACTACTCCCAGGTCTACGGAAGGGTTTAAGAACATCATTTCTGAAGTATCCATCTGGTCCAGTTGAAAATTGACCAGCCAGATCACCCCTGTAGCAAGAATGATCCCACTCATTCCTGAAATGATGGTGAGAAAAATGGACTCCATCAGAATCTGCCCTCTTATAGACCATGGTGTTGCTCCAAGTGCTCTTCGTACTCCTATTTCATTGGTACGCTCTTTTACAACAATGAGCATAATATTGCTAATCCCAATAATTCCTGAAAGCAATACCAGTACTCCCACGAAATAGGCTACTGCCTTGAGGGCTACAAAAAGTCCGTTTACTTTAGAAAATTCCTGGTAGAGGTCAAAATTACCTACTGCGCGATCATCTTCCGGATGTATTTTATGACGTTCCTTGACCAGATCGATAATATCTCCCTTAAGTGCTGTGATACTATTATTGTCTTTTGCGGTGATGGCCATCCAGCCTACTTTGTTCCCACGATTAAAAGCCTGAGAAAAAGCTGTGAAAGGAACAAATATCTCCTTCTGACCTTCTTCAGCNTCACCGCCCCGACTTTTCTTCTTGTAAGTCCCAATCACCATGAAATTCACTCCGCTAATCTTGATATAAGTTCCAAGCGGATCTTCTCCCTTATCATAAAGAGCAGCCTGCACACCGGTTCCTATTACGGCAACCTTCCTTTTCTGATCAATATCTGAATGATTCACGAACCTTCCGGAGGTAATATCCATAGGTTCCTGCTGGATAATTTCGGGATAATCTCCGTACACATTGAATGCCCCGGTATTTAGGCCACGTACCACATTGTTATCTCCGCCAAAACCACCAAGCTGATTTCTAGGTGAAACAAATCTAAGGTCTGGCACTTCTCTCTCGATAGCCGCTACATCTTCTACTTCAAAACTGTAGAATCTTCCTTTCGGCATACCTTTATAAGGTCTTGAAGCTACTTGTGTCCACATGAACATGGTGTTGGTTGCAATACCACCAAAACCCTGTTTTACTCCGTTTTCCAATCCTTTTCCTGCAGCTAGCAGGATGACAAGGATAAATATTCCCCATAAAACTCCGAAAGCAGTCATCAGGGTTCTAAACCAGTTCGAGGTTAGCGCTTCTATAATTTCATTCCAACGATCTCTACTAAACATACTATTCGTCTCTTAGTGCTACAATTGGTTTGATCCTGGCTGCTCTCCAGGCCGGGAAGAATCCCGCCAGTGCTCCTGCTATCACCAGAATAAACACCGTATTGATCGCTACCGTAAAATTAACGGTCGGGTTATAAATATATTGGGTTTCGATCATTGGACCCACAAACTCCAGTAGTGCGAGACTAAATATGAGTCCGAGGAAACCGGCAATGGCCGTCACAAAGATCGATTCATGAAGCACCATACCAATAATTGAAAGTGGCTGAGCTCCTAATGCTTTCCTAACACCGATTTCACGGGTTCGTTCTTTCACGATAATCAGCATGATATTACTAACACCAACAACTCCCGCGATAATGGTACAAACACCAACACCCCAGAAGAATAATTTGATCATATCCATTAATGTGAAAAAGCGTTTCGCATTTTCCAGTGAGTTATTTACGTAGATGGCACTATTATCATCTGGTGCAACGGTATGACGCTCCTTTAAGAACTGATCTAATTCTGCAGTAAATTGTGTAGAGGCAGCTACAGACTTGTCAAAATCATCCTCAGGTTTGAGCGTAAGATACATCCTGGCTATATCATTTCCACCACCAAAAGCTTTCTGAGCAGTGGTAATAGGAATTATAGCACGGGATTCTTCACGTTCTCCACCGGGATCGGTATAAACTCCAACAATTTTGAAGTTCACTCCGGAAACCTGAACGTATTTACCAATAGGATCTTCATCCTTAAAAAGATCGAGCTTGATTCGCTGACCTATGACCATATTCTTTTCTGAATTATCAAGGTCTGGGATATTGATAAATCGACCTGTAGTAAGAGTGTTATTTTCCAGAACCTGGTAGCTGGGAAAACTTCCGTAGACCTGGTAGGAACCAGATTCTTTCCCGTATGTGAGCACCTGTCCCCATTGCTGATATAACGAAGCGCTTTTATCAAGTTTATCTCCGTAAAGTCTTAGGATCTGATCGTAGTCTTCATTTTTAAACTGAATACGTCTTCCCGGGTTCAGTCCTTTATATTCTTTGGACGTCATTCCTGGATAAACCAGCATTAAATTTGCAGCATCCTGCTCAAATTCGCGGGCAATACCATTTCTCATTCCTTCACCAATTCCAAGGAGGATCACCAGGATAAAAATTCCTGATGCTACCGAAAGTCCGGTTAAGAATGTGCGTAACTTATTTTTTCGGATGGTTTCAAAGATCTCATCCCAACGATCCAGATCAAACATTTTCTGAAGCTCTTATTTGTGAAACCAAAGTATCTTCAATGATCAAACCGTCCTTAAGATTTACGATCCTTTTTGTCATCTGGGCGATATCATTTTCATGAGTTACCACCAGTATGGTTCTTCCTTCATCATTGATCTGCTGAATGAGATCCATCACTTCATAAGAAGTTTTAGTATCAAGTGCACCTGTTGGCTCATCTGCCAGCAAAACTTTTGGATCACTCGCCAGTGCTCTAGCGATGGCAACACGTTGCTTCTGTCCACCTGAAAGTTCATTAGGTAAATGTCCAGCCCATTTAGCCAGGCCTACCTTCTCCAGGTAACTCATCGCTTTGTCCATACGTTCACCGCGAGGTAAACCCTGGTAATAAAGTGGAAGTGCTACGTTATCCAATGCAGATTTATAGCTTATCAAATTGAAAGACTGGAAGATGAAACCCAGAAATTTATTCCGATACTTCGCTGCTTGTTTCTCGCTAAGCCCCTTGATAGGCACTCCATCGAGGATGTAGGAGCCTTTATCGGCTTCGTCGAGCATTCCCAGAATATTCAGTAATGTAGATTTTCCGGATCCTGAAGAGCCCATAATGGAAACGAGTTCACCTTCAGCAACCTCGAAATTGATCCCTTTGAGCACGTGCAATGAATTCGCACCCATTTTATAGGATTTGTGAAGATTGGTAATATTGATCATGATTGATGTTTATTAAACAGAAGAACCTGTCTTCTATTCAATAAGACTATCAAAAAAATGAAATGTTACAATAATGTTAGGGAAAGTATGATTCTTAAACTTAAGTTTACAGTAGACAGAATCTAAGCTTCTTCTTTTTCTCTTCTCTTCCAGGTGCGATAAATGAAATAACCAATTCCACCAATAAGCAGATATGGGAAAATCATAAGATATAGAATACCATCGTTAATTCCCTTTGCGGTACTTTGATCACCTTCACTTTCCAGCACGGCGCGACACATGGAGCATTGTGCTTCAGCAGTTTCAGGAATTAAAAGAAATGCTGCAAATAGAATGCTTATAATAAGTAGTTTCTTCATCTTCAGTCTCTTGATCTCACCAAATTAAAAATTTCCGAAGAGAATTAATAATACGGCATCATAAATAAAAATACCAGTACACCAGTTACGGCTACATATAACCAGATTGGGAATGTCCATCTTGCTATCTTCGAGTGCTTATTATATTCGCCACTCAAGCCTCTATACATTGTAAATAAAACCAGCGGTACAATGATTCCGGATAATATAATATGTGAAACAAGAATAAAGAAATAGACGTATCGCAAAACTCCCTCTCCTCCATAAGGCACCGGTTCATTACTGATCTTTGAAAGCACATAACTAACCAGGAAAACTACAGAAAGGCCAAATGCGGCGATCATAGTATTTCTGTGTGCCAGAAAATTATCTGCCTTCATGAAGAAATAGCCAACAACCAGTAAAATTGCAGTTAGGAAATTCAGCACGCCATGAAAAAGCGGAAATGTTATCGAATCAGTTCCAAAGATGTTGTAACGCTCAGGTAGCAACATAAGAACTACAACGATGGCAGGAACAGCGATAGAGAGACCTATGATCACAGGAACAGCGATCTTATCTGAAGTGTTCAAAGAAGTTTTCAAAGTAAGTTATTTATATCTTCAATTAATATTTCGATCTGCGGTTCTTCCTGGTCTCCAGTAACCGACTTATTTCGTTCTACAGAACCACGATAATAGATGATTGGATTTCCAAAATCATCGGTTCTTGACCTTATATAACCTTCCTTATCTACTAAAGCGAACCAGCCCTGATGGGCNAATCCTCCAGCTACAGATGCATCTTCCCCGGCGTATATTCCAAAACCTTTATTCGCCACCTGGTAAATCTTTTCGCGATCTCCAGTGAGCAGGTTCCAGTCTGGATCTGTAATTCCATACTTATCGGCATACTCAGTGAGCACTTCTGGAGTATCATGCTCTGGATCTATGGAGAATGAGGCAATCCCAAAATTGGAAGCATCTTCAAACTCATCCTGTATTTCAACTAGATTTTTGTTCATAATCGGGCAAATGGTAGGACAGGTTGTAAAAAAGAATTCTGCCACATATACTTTACCCGCGTAATCTTTGTTGGTGATCGTATCGCCATCCTGGTTTACAAAACTAAATTGAGGTGCTTTTTTTCGCTCTCCGTCAATTTCAAGGTAAACCAGAGGAACATCGGTTTTAGTACGCTTTTTACTGGTTGGTTTATTCAGGCGATCTGCTTCAACGATCTCATCATCACTAATCCTGTCTATGATCTTCGGAATAAAAATAATCCCGAAAACCAGGATGATCAGTGAAATTCCTATATATGAGTAGTTTTTCATTAGATCTTATCGTTTCGATTATTACGCTTTAAAGCCAGACGATATTCTGCAAGTATTACTTTTACATCATCATTCATCTTGTTATTAAGCTCTGCTACATCACGTGAATCATAACCATAAAGCTCACCGTGATCTTCATCGTCATCACGCCCGCGAAGATTACGATCTTTATCTACGATATAAACATAAGGCGTGTATTGATCCTTATCAAGTTTATGCGGACTGGCGAAACTTTCAAAGACTGTTTCTATCTCTTCAGAAGTGGCATAAGCTATTTTCCACTTTGAAGATTCACTAATCTTTTTAAATTCTTCAATAAAGTTCCCTGTATCTTCTTTAGTTTCCGAAGGAAGAATTAGAACGAATTGAAAATCGTCGAAGTCGTAATATTTTTCAAGTATCTTTTTATCGAGATTGAAGGTATTGCCCTTAATTTTTTCAAGATCTGATCCAAAGAAAGCGACAACTGTGATATGCTCATCAAAACTGAGAACACTATCGGTATTGGTTTCCATTCCTGATATATCGGTTACATTTTCTGTGAGCACAGGTAACCTGGCGAAGTTGTTCTTGCCAGAAGCAAAGAACAAGTATGCGGTGATTGGAAGGGCGAATAAAATACCAAGAACTAGAAACTTCTTCATAGCAATGAGATGCTTTACAGACGGGTACAAAAATAAAAAGACGGTTTTATAAAACCGCCTTTTCCTATGCTTTTAACTTTTGTTAGAAGTCCCAGGCTACATGCCCGCTCTTATACACTTCGTAGATATATCCACCTTCAGTAAGAAGGATGAAAATAAGATAAGATATAAGGAAAATAGACGTCCAGACGATCGATCTTCTAAGTCCTTTGGTTTCATGTTCAAGGTGCATAAAAGACCAGGCGATATAATACGCTTTATAGATAGTAAGCAGGATAAATATCCAGTTAAGTAATCTCATTCCTAAAAACATAGTGTCTGTTAGGAAAGCAGGCTTAATAATTCCAAGAATTACTTCTGCGATTGTTACTACTGAAAGTATTGCGAAAACAAACCAGATCCTTTTAGTTGCAGATCCTTCGTGTGTTGTATCGTGAGCCATAATAATTTATTTCAGAATTAAACCAGGTAAAAGAATGTAAATACAAATACCCAAACTAAGTCTACAAAGTGCCAGTAAAGACCAACTTTTTCCACCATTTCGTAACTTCCTCTTCGTTCGTAAGTTCCAATAACTACATTAAAGAAGATAATAATATTGATGACAATCCCGGAAAGCACGTGGAATCCGTGAAAACCAGTAATAAAGAAGAAAAAGTCTGCAAATAGTGGTGGGCCATACTCGTTTTGAGTAAGGTTTGCACCTTCTACAGTCCCAATAGCTTCAGCGTACAGCTTAGCCAGAGACTCATCTCTGCTTAGGATGGTTTTCTCGTTATCTTCGGTAAATGTTTGTGTTCTAATTAGCAGATCTTCATTAGCTGCAAAACCAGCTTTGATCTCATCAAGTGAATAGGTTGGCAGATCAGCTCCGGAATCAAACCAGATCCCGTTGTTAGCTTCATGTTCTACTCTATCGCCTTCAATTGGAATTGCGATCTCAGATAATGTTACACGATGACCTTCACCATCTACGAATTGAAGGATGTTACCACCTTTAGTAGTTACAGCTCCATATTCTCCGCTAATAAAGTTCTTCCACTCCCAGGCTTGTGATCCTACGAATATGATTCCACCAATAATGGTAAGAAACATATAAAGCGTTACCTTGGCTTTCTTCATATGATGCCCTGCATCTACGGCAAGCACCATAGTCACNGAAGAAAATATTAAAATNAACGTCATCAACGCCACATAATACATTGGAGCGTCTACTCCATGCAAGAACGGGAAGTGATTGAAAACCTCATCGGCTATTGGCCAGGAATCAATAAATTTAAAGCGTGAAAAACCATAAGCGGCAAGAAATCCTGAAAATGTTAAAGCATCAGATAGGATGAAGAACCACATCATCATCTTACCGTAACTAGCTTTTAGTGGATCATTACCACCACCCCAGGTTTTTCCTTCAGTGCCTGTTCTAACAACAGTAGCCTCCATAGAAGTGTTTTAATGTTAAAGGATGCGCAAAAATACGCAATTTTATTATTTAAAGAAATATAAAAAGATAATCAGGTAAATCCACAGAAAATCAACAAAGTGCCAAAAAGTTGCACCAAGCTCAAATCCAAGCATTTGACCTGCATTATAACGTTGTTTAAAATGGTTATAAATTAACACTAAAAGTACTATCAATCCTATCGCCAGGTGGGCTAAATGCGCCAGCACCAAAACATAGATAAAAGATGTTGTGATCGTACTCTCACTACCAGTAAAATAATAACCGGATTGCACTATTTCTGAAAAGCTGTAGAACTGGAAAACCACGAATAAAATTGCCAGAATCAAAGTTCCAATCAAGAACGCCGAGGCATTTTTACGATTCCCAGATCTTATCGCCTGTTTTGACAGCCAGAGTGTGATACTACTCCCTACGATCACCAGTGTGCTCCAAAGAAATGAAACTGGAAGTTCAAAGTCGGTTAGCCAGTCTGGTCTGTTTTTACTCACCACATAAGCACTGGTCAAACCTGCAAAGGTCATTACCATGCTTATGATCCCGAACCAAAGCATCATCTTCTTTGCACGGGCCTGTTTCATTTCGTCTGATCCCTGTGTTAAATCCATTGTCTAATAAATTTATCGAGTACATATACAATTTGCAGCAAGGTGATATAAGATACACTTGCAAACATTAATTGTTTAGCCGCTTCAGCCGTTTTCTCTTTGAAAAGCCTGATCGCGTAATACATCATTCCAAGTCCCAGCAGTAAGATTATGACTCCCGAAACCGGGGTTAGATACAACTTACCGGTAACTCCGAAAACGGGAATTAGCGACACCATGATCGTCCAGCAGGTATATAATATAATCTGAACTGCCGTTCCACGATCACGTTTTCCAGTAGGAAGCATAAAGAATCCACCTTTTTTATAATCATCAAACAACCACCAACCAATTGCCCAGAAGTGCGGGAACTGCCAGAAAAACTGGATCATAAACAAAGTACCTGGTTCTATACTAAAACTTCCCGATGCCGCCACCCAGCCCAACATAAATGGGATGGCTCCTGGAAACGCCCCAACAAATACTGCTAAAGGCGTTTTCGTCTTTAATGGTGTATAAAGACTCACATACATGAAGATGCTTATCGCACCGAACATTGCGGTCTTTGGATTGATCACATATAAAACAATCAAACCCAGAACAGTAAAAATACTTGCGATAGTAAATGCTGTAGTGACAGACATTCTTCCTGCTGGCAGCGGACGGTTTTTCGTGCGATCCATTAGACTATCCAGGTTTCTTTCTATGATCTGGTTATACGCATTACTCGCTCCTACCATAAGGTAACCACCAATGGCAAGTAAAGTAACAGTCACAAAATCTATGGAATCTGCACCTAAAAAATAACCCGCCACAGAGGAGAAAACCACACTAATGGCCAGCCTCATCTTAGTAATTTCCTTAAAATCTGAGAGTATGGAAGCGCTGGGATTATGTACGCGAGTGTTGCTCAAAAAAGCTTTTTTTTAACTTGTGCAAAGATACTCCTTAATTAGGTTTTGGCAAGGCTGGCAATGTGTTAATTTTCAGGGATAAAAAGACTAGTAATCGAAATACCAGTTGAAAATATCTGTACGCAATCCAAAGTTGATCCAGGTCGTGGAAATTTCAGAATTTAAAGCAGTATTCACCTGAGGATTAAAGTCCCTGTAGATGAAATTAGCAAACAGTTTTAAGTTCGTAGTTGGATTCACGATATAACCTGCTTCTAGTTCAGAATAAAATGAGTTCGTTGTATTTCCCTGCCCAATTTCTACCCCGGTTTCAAATGGGCGGGCCTCTTCGCTTCTGTATAGATCCTGACCGTAATAAGCTCCGTCTTCAGAAAAATCAAAACCGCGCTTTCCAAGAATCAGTTTCGCACTCCCATAATACCTATCTTTTCTATATCGTGCGATTCCTACAAACTCTCTGAAATTCGCACCCCACAAATGAGACATGGACTGGTTNTTATGTGCATAGTTCAGCGTAATAGAATTATGAGAATANGTATATGGGCGCACCTGGTTATATTCAGCCTGAAGGTAAAGATCATCTACTTTGAAAGCGTTGAAATACTTTAAACCAAGTTGAAAACCAAGCTTATTCTTCCAGCTTCCTTCTCCTCCAAAAACATCGGTTGAAGAAAATTCGTCAATNAACCACTGTCCATACGTATACATCTGGTTCGATATCTTNTATTTCCCNGTTAGTCCTATAATCGCGTTTCCACCATCGGCTCCCGTAGCGAATTCTATCGCNCGATAAAAGATCACAGGATTCANATAATTCAAATCAAAACCACGATCGTTGTCATTNTCCCACATAACCGACTCAAAGAATCCAAGATTAAGACGTTTGGTAAGATTCAGACTCAAATAATGATTTGCGATATATTTTGTTCTGAAGGAGCCGCTATTGGTAACTTCCGGACGNACATCTCTTAGAGACATCCAGGTATTTGTATATTTTATCTTCCAGAACTTGGTATTCAGCTTCAAATAAGGATAAGGAGATGGATTGTCACTTAATAAAAGGGAACGATATCCATCACCAATAAAGTTATTGCCATGTCCAAACTGGATATTTATAAATTCTGAAGGAGTAAAGGATAAGTAACCTTCTGCAACCGGGTAGTCATACCCATCATTCATAAAAGTTTTAGCTATTCCTCTACCCGGTACGATCGCNGGNTCACCTCCGGCAGGACGNATAGATTCAGCAAAATCATTATAATACTGGGCAAATCTCCCCTGACTCTCGTAGATGACTGAATAAAAATTGAACTTTTTACCTAAACCTCCCTGGATGATAAATTCCCGGGTATTGTTATAGGTGAATTCATGCTCAGTCTGCTCAAAATCCTTTCCTATCTGCAAGTCAAATCCAGGATCTATCGTAAACCAGTAATCATCTGTCTGGAACCTAACCAGGTGCTCATTCCAAAGTTTTCGCCCTGCATAAGTATTTCGATCCTGCAGCATTTCCTGTCTTTCAGCTTCAAAATCATAGTATTTATTGACCTCTGCAAACATTAGCGGTTTAGAAGCCGAATGAGAATTAAGACCTATTTGATTGATCTCAGCATCAAACCTACTATAATATTCATGTGATAGCGGAATATTGATCTG
>FUFK010039445.1_pt1 | contig 22100 bp, 36 predicted proteins | sample 1021851 | NCBI WGS metagenome assembly FUFK01 (sample SAMEA51879418, study PRJEB19060) | metagenome
TTGTGCTGCTATTGTTGGTTTGTCTTTTTTATTAACTGAGAAGTCAACAACAGAACACCTAGAATGTAATGGGTCGATAATTTTGTTTTTGTAGTTACAGGTAAAGATAAACCTGCAGTTTTTGGAGAACTCCTCAATACTCGCTCTGAGAAGGAGTTGTACATCGGAAGTGGTATTGTCTGCTTCGTCAATGATGATGACTTTATGTTTTGACTCGCTTGTAAGAGAGACGGTAGATGCGAAGTTCTTTGCGTTTGTCCGAACAGTGTCGAGAAAACGTCCTTCATCCGATCCATTAATAACATAGTAGTCTGCTCCAAGTTGATTGCATAATGCTTTTGCAACTGTTGTCTTACCAATTCCGGGTGGGCCTGATAGCAACATATTTGGTATCTCACCTGCTTGAAGAAAATCTTGAAAGGTTTTCTTGATACCGTCAGGTAAAATACATTCATCAATTGTTTTAGGTCGATACTTCTCAACCCAAATAAAATCACTCATACCCAATCAGGTTTACGATCTGGTTTCCTAAGATAATTATCGCACACCCAAGGTTTAGATGCAATGTATCTTTTATACTTCGTTAGAATATCAATACTTGAATCATGCTTGAACTCATCGGGGCCTGCAAAAGCAAATGGTGTTGCCTCTTTGTGACAATCTAATGTCTTACCTGTGTGTTTTTCAAATACTTCTTCTGCAGCATTCATTGCAGTTTGGCAAGAATGTATTTTACCATATCTGGTTTCATACTCATTGAGTAAAGCAAATCCATGTTGAATTAACCATGCAGTATTTGCAACATTTTCTGCTGCCCATATTGTGCATGGATGTCCACGGAATGCACCCTTCTCTGTATTGTAAGGTGTTCCATCTTTCTTAGGTAGTAAATCATTACCCCAGTTGTAGTACCATTTAGAGAATACTACTGCCAACATTTGACAAGTCTCTAATGGCATTTTGACTACATGTTTGTCAGGTAAACACTGTGCTGATCGTGTTGGATCAGAATCTGTGACGAATATATTCATGTTCCTTCAAACTCCTCGTCATAGTCTAACTCACGAAGTTCTATGTCATCGTATCTATACGACTCAGTGTCTGAGTAAACCTCTGCTTTAAGAGCAGACAATAGCATCTCAAGATCAGATACTATTATTTTTAGTTTGTCTCTGTTCATAATAAAAATATCTTACTTTTATTATAACACAATTTTATTCTTTAGCAATATCTTTTTTCTGTTCTTTCTGCTTTGTCCACTCTTTCATATACTCTTCTCTACCATCTTTTAACCATTTTTTCTTTTCATAATCAAAGAAAGGATGTGGGAAAGCGTTTTCAAAAGGATTTTTAGATTTGTTTTTGATGACGATAAATTTATCCTTTGCAAAAGTTCCTGCGATTTGAACTTCAATCTCATCACCATCTTTCCAGTTTATTTCACCTTTCAGATTAGTATGAAGCATTGCTTCCTGTATTTGATCAATAATTTCTTGTGTAAGTTTCATTCTACTATGTCAAAGTGCCATTTAATATGTTTGATATAATCAAATGTGCAACCGATATCTTTGTCGCACTGAATGTCATATTTTCTATCACAAAGAAAATTTCTTAGTTCTTGGATTGATGAAAAAGAACCTTGAGTTTCAAAATTTTCGTTGTATAGAATGTACTTCATTTCTTTTTAAAGACTCCTAATTTTGTTAGGAGATAAAGTGCTAATGCTGTCCAGAAGACAACTTCTAATCCTATGTTATTCATCGTCAAATATTCCGTAAGGTGTTAGATCGTATTTAACATTTGCGATACCTTCATGCTTTACTTTAGTAGGTTGTCCTATTTTATCTAAAACAGCAACTGGTATCTTCTTTTTAGTAATGTCATAAGGTATAGGTGCATTTGATACACATACTCTTATGCATTCTAATTCTTCATCAGTAAATTCAAACCTGTGCATTATGTAGATAACTGAATGATTTTAGATATATCAATTACTGCAAAGAAGGAAGATACAAATGCAATATCATATGCTTTACAGTTAATTGAAAAAGGTAAAACTAAAAGATTACCAAAAAGTCTAGCAGTACAACCAGACTTAACATCAACATATAAAACTAGAAAGTAACCTAATATTAAAAGAATACTTCCTATCAATCGACATCTATTAATAGCGGTCATTCAAATGTTGAGTCAGGTTCAAGTGCTATGTAATAAGTAAGATTTAACTTACTATTTGTAAACTTAGATAAGAGTTTAGATGATACTACAACGTCATATGAACCGGGAATAATTCTAATATTTTCAACCTTAAAGTTAAAGGTAAAGTTTCTATCAGTTTCTCCTACAGTAACTGCATATTCATTTGATGTATCATTTTTCTTATCACGAACAATTAACTTAACAACACCTTCACCACCAACAACTGCTAGGTCTGGTAATTGATAAACTGCTGCTGCCTTTAAAAGTTTTTCTAATGAATTACTATCTAACTGAAAACATGCATCTTGTGATGGTAGAGATATTTCTTTCTCAGGAGGTGCAATAATGACCTGTGGATCTGCAAAGAAATATTTTACTTTTCTTCTACCTTCACGGATTGTAAGATATGTTTCTTCAGAGAAATCAAGATCAGGATCTTGATGTAAACTTAATCCATTTAGAAACTGATTCAAATCATAGATCGCAACATCTCTTGGAAAATCTTCTGGTATCTCTGCTTCAGCAAGAATATTTTTTGCAACAGATATCGTGCGAAGTTGATTACCTTTCTTCACAAGGATTGAATTATTAATTCCTGCAAAATTCTTGAGGATACCTAAAGTGTTGTCACTTAAATTCATTGTCATAATTGTTAAGGCATTTGTTCAAAATTTCCTGATGGCATTGATGGTTCGCCATAGTGATTATCGAAGTGTAATAATAGCATAGCATAATGTATCACTTTCATCAAGTCCTTCTTATTCTTTCCGTCTTTGTTTCCATACCGACTTCCATACTTCAGTATGTTTGCCTGACAGAATCCAGCCGCAAGTTCCTTTGATGCCATCAAATCAATCGTTTGAACATTACGATACTCATGAGACTTTCCTGTGTAATGTCCTTGATAAGTTCCTGATACATACTCTCTTATATCTTTTAGAATTTCTTCTTCATGATATTTAAAATAGTGTGCCATTGGTTCCTGTAGTTTTTCTAATTGTTCTTGATGATACTCTTGTGTCCACCCATCATTATATGATGAATAAGCATTCGATAGATGATGAGAATACATATCATCTATGTCTGCCATGTAATCAGCAGAAGCACTATTGATTAAATCAGTAGGGTGTTCCCAATAATCAGTTTCATAATCTAAACCATCATCTCGTAAAGGTGCNTGATAGGCAGTATTACCTGCNCCNACACTNGTNTCGATNATAGGNTATTCTTCGTCCATAGTTCCGTTCAAAGCCTCCCACGCTAAACTCCATGCATTAACCATAAGTGAAAAGAAAATCATTTACAAGACTCTCTGCTTTTTCTTTACCAAACTTACCACTCAGATAACCTGATACTGGATCAAGTTTAGTCATATAAGCATCAAAATCTTTATAGACACTTGTGTCTACTTCAGTTGGTTTCTCTAATTCTAACATCTCTTTGTACTTTGTCAAGTAGGTTTGGAACATATCTAAGTGTTCATCAACCTCAGACATTGTGCACTTTGCGATATAAACGTTTTCAGAAAAATGATTTCCGGGTTCAAAGAATCGATAGTCTCCTTTACTCTTTGGTAATCCTTCAACTGAGAACAAATAATTTTCTACAGGATGTTGGAAGTCAAAGACAATAATGACCTTCTTGTCAAAAAATCCCATAAGATCCATACCAAAACATGGAAGATTACTGCCTGTTTTAGGATAGATGATGTTGTTGTATATGCTAGACTTTTCATTCCAAATCTCCACTACTCGTGACTTTATTATGTAGTCATGTTTAAAGACTTTTGCAGAAAGCACAGTACCCTTAGATTCCCAATCTGCCCAAGGATGAGCAAACTGGAGATCAAAGGTATCATGTAAAACTTTTTTGTAGTTACCCCACAGATTCATCGGACTCCTTGTCGAAATCTACATCTGAATCTACTTTATCATATAATTCCATGAATGACTGTTTTGTTTCATCATCGAAACGATTTACACAATTCTCAATNGCTTTTGCTTTGTTCTTGAAGATTGAGTATGCACGAATGATGTGAACAAGTCTACGAGTTGAGATGATCTCTTCGATACCACCATCATAGAATGTCTTACGAATGATGTCTGCCCAATCAACAAGTTTCTTGATGAACTCACTATCATGAACACCAACACTTGCTGAGTGAAGACTCAACATCTTTTCCTCAATCTTGACATGAGGATATGATTGCTCAAAGGTCACAGGGAATCTTTCAAGGAATGCTTCGTTCAATACGTTAGTGCCGATGAATCTACCATCCTCAGAACCTTTACCTTTTGTGTTTGCAGTAGCAATCACGTTAAATCCTGCAGCAGGTTTTACCCACTTACCTATCTTCTTCAAGAAGACACCTTTACCTTCAAGAATAGATTGTAAACATAGTATCTTGTTAGATGCTAAATCGATCTCATCTAAAAGGAGTACAGCTCCCCTCTCCAAAGATTCGATAACTGGCCCATTGTGCCAAACAGTGTTACCATCAACAAGACGAAACCCACCAATAAGATCGTCTTCATCTGTTTCGATTGTGATATTGACTCTAATTAACTCTCTATTTAGTTGTGCACATGCCTGTTCTACAGAGAATGTCTTACCATTGCCTGACAATCCTGTGATAAATGTAGGATAGAATAACTTAGATTGAATAATCTTTTTGACATCAGCAAATGGGCCAAACTTAACGAATGTCTCATCAACTGCAGGAACAAGGTTTTGAACAACTGGTGCTACAACTGCAGGTGCTGCTGCAGGTGCTGCATATGCTGCTTCAATATCTTCCACAACTTCCTGTGTAACTTCAAGGTTCCACTTACCTTTAGTTACTTTAAATTCTTTGAGTTTCTTAGTAACTGTCTGATATGTAATATCGTTCATTGCACAGAATGCACGAACTTCTGGTGTAGTGAACTCAGATCCGTATTGTGATCTTAGACCATCAATGATTTCTTCACGAGTCATCTTTACTTCAAATAGGTTGGACATAATAAAAGGGGTTTCTTTGTTATGTACTTATTATAGTTCATACAATACCCATGACAATAAAAAGTAGACAGTTTGTTAACTGTCCACTATGACTCAAGATGATCTTCTAGTTCTTGAATTAACTTCTTTTTATTGTGTCTTCTATCCAACTCTATACCTACAGTACGTCCATAATCTTCAAGTTCATCTTTTGACATATCTTGAAATGACACATCACTTTCATATATCTCTGCAACCTCCTCCTCTGGTCTAGGTGCTTCCTCTACTACAGGTTCTACAGAAGATGGTGCTGTGTCTACCACAGGTGGTGTAACTGATTCACCACTCAATAAATCTCCGAATCTACTCATTGTACTTTTATGTTGATCTCCTGTTATTTATCAGGCAACCATTTCGATAAACTTACTTAGAATCTTTTTGTTCATCTTTTTGTTCTTCAAACTCTTAGTAAATGCTCTCTTAATGTCTGCCTTTGATGCATCTTCTTTCACTTCAAACTCTGCATCATTACCAACTGCTGATGATGATAATCCAAGATAAACTTTGTAACCTACATCTTCTAGAATGAGAGTCTTAGTCTTTCTCCATTGTTGCATAGTTTTTTCAACCTCTGGACTATTGAAATCTTCGCTGTTGATTTGAACAAAATGTCTGGCATCTCTACCATCCATAATACGAATACCTACAAAGTTAACATTTGATAATTCATCAGAGATATTGCGAAGTAACATTTTTGTGAAATCTTGATACTGATAACCACACTTATATGTCTTACCAGTTTTACGATTACGAAGAACACATTCATCACCAAAATTTGCTCTACCAAAGTAAGACTCACCCATGAGACTTCTATTCACTGTTCTGTGATATGTAAGTTGATAACCTTCTCCATCTGTAAGAATTACACAGTTGACTTTCTCAACTTTAGTTTTTGATTGGAACTGTGGAATCAAATCATGAAGTGCTACGATTGTTTCATTCAAAGGTGTACCTGATAACTCAAGTCCGTATGGTGTAAGTTCACGAGCACCATATTCTCTATATCCACCTACGATGCGGAAGATATTCAACATCTGCTCATTCAACTCTTTGATACGAGTCTGACTTGTGAAAAGATTCATCAATGAGAATTGATTTTCAACAACCATCATATTATCTTTTGCTTCATATAATGGTGATGCACATCCTCTATCATCACGATCTGTTTTAGGATATGAAGTAGTGAAAGCATAAACATCAAATGGAATCTGGACTTTCTTACAGAACCACATAAGGTTATATAACTGCTTGATTGTGTCCATCATCACATGAGACATAGATCCAGACCAATCAAGTATGAATACAAGACCATGATTCTTACCTTCGGGAATCACTGAAACTTTTTTGAATAGATCTTCATTGTACTTGTAAGTATGTAACTTAGTTGTATCAAGAACACCAGTGCGACTTGTTGTAGCACGAGCATATGCAGATGCAGACTTCTTACACTCAAACTCTTTAACAAGATAGTTGACTTCTTTCTGTGCAGACTTCTTGAACTTGGCGAAGTTTTTCTCAGTTTCATCAAGATACTTTTTCATACCATACTGATCATAATAATCCCAATGTCTTTGATCACATTGTAATTTCTTTTTTTCTTGCTCCTCTGCTTTTCTTTGTGCCTCAACTAATCTCTCATGACACTTTTGATGTATCTCTTCATTAGAGATGATCACTTTGTCAACATCAAGTTTTGGTAACTCAAGATATACATTCTCTCTTGCACCTTCGTTTGTTAGATTTTTAAGTGCTTCATCAAGACTCTCAACTGTCTCTGCTGAGACTTCAGTAACACCCTCATGTCCACCAACATGTGTGTCAACTTTGATCTCTACCTCTCCCTCTTCTTGCTTTTCACCATCATCATCAACTTCACCTTCAGAATCTGTGTCAACTGTTTCTGATCTTGTGCCTGTCATAGGTCTATCACCACCACCATCTTCTTCTTCCAAATCAAAATCCATTTCGGTCTGCTCTTTCTCTTTTCTTTGCTCTTCAGCAAGACAGTAATCATAAAGTGCCTTTGCTGCTTTAAGTGTATCCTCAAAGGTCTCACATAAATCAATCTTGTTTATAAAGAATCTTTCTTCTGAAGAGAATGGAATATCATAGTATGTGCCAATCTTGTAATGTAGATTCACACGGTCAGCAAGAATCATCTCAGATATATTTTTCTTCTTGACTTGAAAGAAATCATCATTGTGTAACTCAGTATAACCCTTGTAGAAAGTCTTGGAGATACCATCGTATCTTCTCTTCATCAACTTCTCAATACGAGCATCTTCTACTATGTTTACAAAACTAGGATGTATTTGATACTCTAACCACCACTCCTCATCAGGTGTATATAATGCATGACCAACTTCATGACTTACTAACATATCGATCACATTCTCAGATGCCTTGTCCCAGAGAGGTAGAGTCAAAACTCTTGTCTGTACGTTGAACTCAGCGGTCTCAACTTTACGATGCTCTACAACTAGGTCTTCTGTAGCGAGTAANTTAGCGAGTTGTGATTTGATTTCGTGCTTGATGGTCATGGGGTTTCTTATCTGATATACCCATAATAACAANGAAACCGCCTCNNNGGGCGGTCTAGTAGACACTTTGTNAACTGTCTACTTCGTTTTCTTGCTTGTCTTAATGCTTGCGGTTTGAGATGACGCTTCTGTTCCTTTTTGGAATGATGCTGCCAATTAGGGACTCTCATGACTCTCCTAAGATTCTTGAATACCGTCTAATACTTCTTGTAAACTATTTGCACGGCCTTTATAGTAAGATACTTCTTCTGATAGAACATCTAAGATGTCACCAACTATATCTTTGGGTTCTACTCCTTCTTTAAAATAAGTTTCGATTGCTTCAGATAGATATCTTTTACGATTCCACTCTGGTGTGTAAGGACTATATTTCATGATGAATACACTTCATTCTAACATTCTATACGATTTATTTAGATTTGTCAATCCCTTTGTCGCCAGTCGTCAGGCTTATCGCGTCTGAACCAGTCATTTAGGTCATCAGCACTGTAAAACCCCTCTTTGTGATTGGATGGATCGGGGTCTCCTAAACCCATCCTATTCAGAAAATCTTCGGTACTACCGTTCCTCATATCAGGATTTGCTGCCCTTTGTCGTGCCTGACGCATCCATGTAGCAGCAGTTGTATTACTTTTTGCTAGTTTTTGTGCCCAAATCATGTCTTCCAGTTTGACATCCTTACCTTTTGCAATTTGATCGCAAATTGATTCTAATCGTAATCGATATTGAGTTGAAAGCATGTTACATTACTTAACAGTGTCCAAAATATTTATTGTAGGAGACCAACCAAGTTTCTGTAATTCTGTGATATCAGCACATGTGATATCCCTTTCACCGGGTGTATCTTCCTTAATAGGTAGGTGTCCCATACCCATCTTAGTTGCGAGATCAATGACAGCAACAGGATTTGCAGTGCCTACATCTAAGACCCCAGTATAATCACTTTCAGCAAGAAGTGCAATTGCTGACACAATGTCATTAACATGTATCCAATCTCTCTTGTGTCTTGTGAGATATGTAGCAGTCTTTTCCTCTAGCATCCGATATAACATATCTGGACGACTTACTTTTTCTGCATATACATTAAAGAATCTCATACCCACACTATTCGGTGGTGCTTGAATTTCATTTACTTTCTTGGTGATACCGTAAGCATTGATCCACCATTCATATACAGATGCAGAACTTGCATACAGACATCTTACATTATTCTCCCTACAATATTCAAATATTGGTATGGATTTCGTAACATTGTTTTCCCAGAAGGCATCAGGATTCTCGATTGCTTCACGAATAGCAGCGTTGGCCGCAAGATGTATAACAAGATCAAATTTCTTTTTTGTCTTAAAATCACCTAAATCAAATGGAATATCATATCCCTCNACATAATGTCCTTGACTTGTAAAGTATTCATATACATGACTACCAATAAAACCAAGATGTCCAGTAACTAAAATCTTCATACGATCCTCCTGCTAAATCCACGAACTTTATCAAACTTCATGAGGTTATCAAACTTATCATGTAAGTCCGACTTATGTGATATAACGAATATATTAGCATCCTTAATAATAAAACGGATGATCTTCATAAATTCATCAACACCAAATCCATCAAGAGAACTATCAAATACTTCATCCATAATTAACAAATTTGTATTGACAGAGTTCTTGACTCTTGCTACCTCTCTCCATGTAAACAATAGTGCCAAGTCAATACGCATCTTCTCACCTTCACTAAAAGATGAATATGAAAAGTCTTCATGTATTGGTGACTCTACTGTTTCATTGAACTCCTCATCTAACTTAAAGTTGATATAGAAGTCCATCATCTGCAAGTAACGATTGACCTGCTGATTGATAAGTGGTAGATATTTTCTTATTATCTTAGTCTTAACACCATCATCCTTCAAAAGAGAATAGGCAAAGTCATGATGAACTATGTCTTGATTTCTTTCGGAAAGTTTATCGTCAGTTGTTTTGAGACTAGTCTTAAACTCTTCTAACTTCTCATGCTCAGTATTTCTGTTTTTAAATTGCTCGGTAATAGTTTGAATTTCTGATTCAAGTTCTCTAATCTGTTTCTGGTTGATAGAGATGTGAGTATTGTTTTTAGAAATGCCATTGTTGAGTTTAGTAATCTCCTTTGTTAATTTGACAAACTGACGCTCTCTTTCCTTCTCTTGTTCGATAGTTTTCTCTAAGTCTTCAAAACCTTTCTTAAGTTTCTTTGCCTCAGATTGAGCATCTTCAATCTTATTTAAACGAAAGTCTTCTTCTATATGCTGTGTGCAGGTGGGACAAACCGTATTCTCTTTAAAGAACTTATGTTCTTTTGTAATGGTAGATACTTTATTTGATATCTGACCTTTAAAGTTGTTCAGTTTGGACAGTTTCTTGTCAGCACCTACAAACTTTTCTTGCTCTGTGCTTGTATCACGAACTTGACTCTCTAACTTTTCATTTGTAATTACATACTCATCAGTTTCTTTGATAAGATCATCAATCTTATTCTTTCGATTCTTTACATCTTCTTTACTACGATTCTCTATTTCTTTGAGAAACTTATCTTGCATTGCAATTTTATCTTCTAAGTTCTCTCTTTTTAAGTTAAGAGATCGAACTTGTTCTTTTTGTATTCTCAACTTATCTTTCAATAAGTTATTCATAAATGAGAAGATACGAATATCAAGTAGATCCTCAATGACATCTCTACGAACTGAACTTGACAGTTGCATAAAAGGAACAAAGGTGCTACTTCCAAGTATGACTATTTGTGTAAATGATTTGTAATTAACTTTAAGTATATTCTCTTCTAATATCTTTTGATTTGATCGATCATCTGCCTGTCGATGTAAAGGAGATCCATTGACTTCAATGTCAAATACAGTTGGTTTCATTCCTCTACGGACTACATACTCTCTTGCATTTACATCAAACTCTAGTTCAACTAGACAATCTTTCTCATTTACGGTATTGATTAACTGAGTTTTATTGATCTTACGGAATGGTTTATTAAACAAAACAAAGGTAAGTGCATCCAATAAGGTGCTCTTACCTGAACCATTATGTCCGATTATTAAGTTTGTATTCTTCTCAAGAAAGTCAATCTCTGTCCAATGGTCTCCCGTTGACAGGAAATTCTTCCATTTAATCTTTTTGAATTTTATCATTACTAGGTGGAATCACAAGATCATCAGGTGTGATGACAGCATACTTATAATTATACATGCTACAGGTCTTTATGGCAAGGTCATCTTCAACTTCGATAACTTGCATATTCTTCTGGGGATTACCCAGAGAATCCTCTAGCATCATAGCATAACGAACTGCATCATCCTCTTCCTCAAATAGAAAGAGAACTTTGTCGCCATCGGAATCCTGCACAGCATATGCACCATCATCCTTCCGACTATCCAGAGTTAAGAGAAACATTATTCTACCTCGCAGGCTTGTCTGTACAGATCACGAAAAATGTTTTTTACAATTCCTTTGTCAAATTCAATCTCTGCTTCATCAATATAACGATTCAATATTGAAATTGTATTTTCATCTTCTTCAATATCAAAGTCTTCATTCTCAACGATTGCAAAGTTTTCAACTATCTTCAAATCTTGAACTTCTGATCGATAAAGTTTATCAATAAATTTCTGAAATTCTTTTGGACTTGATTTTTTACGAACAATGACTTTTACAATTTTATTCTTATATTCAGTGGTATTAAATAATTTATGATTAGTATCTTCATAATATATGTTATAAAATAATTTATAAGGATTGTTAACTGGAACTCTCTCTAAAGTATCTGTATCAAATAGGGTAAACCCTCTAGGATCATTAACATCATTCCAAAACATCTCATAAGGATTACCAAGATAGTGAATCTTACCATCACTTGAACGAGTGTGAAAGTGTCCTGAGAATACATTATCGAACTTATCAAACACTTGTTTGGGCATACCATCTTCCATCATATGACCACGAGTTGCCTTGAATCCATTGATCTCAAGATGTCCCATTGCAATCTTTGCCTTAGAGTTTTTGATTGCTTCTAAACTATCTGCATGATTATCTACACTTATCCAAGGTAAAAGAAGAATATCTAATCCATCAATATTGATATCAGTTGCTTTTGAATATGTTTTGATATTACTATAATCATTTAATAGTAACTCTGGAGAGTTAATTTCATTTGTGTTCTTATAGTAACAATCATGATTTCCTGTGATTGCGTGAACCTGATACTTCTTCATCGGTTCAAATACAACTCTCTTTGCCCACTCAAGACTATAGTAATCAATTGACTTACGACTATCAAATACATCGCCCATATGAATGATAGTATCAATGCCTTCCTCCTCTAGCGAGGGGAAGAATACATTTTTGTAGAATAGTTCAAAATAGTCATGTAAGTGTTTTGAACCCTTACGAGCACCGTAGTGGGTGTCTGTTATGATTGCGACTCTCATCTATTTTTCTTCTGTGCAATATTATCCTTAATTGTATTATACTCAGACATTGCTCCTGTCAAGGCACCATCTTCAACTGTCATGACTTCATCAAATCCTGTCTTTTCAATGATCTTGTTCTTAATATCTAACTGTTTCTTTTCTTTTTGTATTCTTCTTAGAAATGCATAGTGTATGATTTGAGTAAAGTAGGCAAAAGGATTCTTTGATTTTGCTGGATCAAAGTTATGAATATATTGAACACAATTCTCAATACCGTCTGATATCATATCATCACGGAACATATAATTAACAAAGTTTGGTTTATAAGAAAGGTGTGTTGCAATCTTGAGAAAACACTCTCCAAGGTAGTTTGTAATTCTTGGTTTTGGTAAATCGTTCTCTTTTGCATGGGCAACTTTTGCTCGATAGACAATAAGTGCCTCCAATAATTCTTTGTTATTTACATAGTGTTCAGACTTCTTTCTGGGCATGACATCTTATCTGTCGTAACTATATTCCATTATAGCATATTTTATTTTCTTGACAAGTTTAGGGTAGGACTTGACAACACCTCGTTATATGTGTACAATAACCTTTGTGAGGTTTGAAGGGAATTAAGGCTCCTTTGAATCAGACTTAAAGAGCTCTTCCAACGATTCTCTTTTCTTTTGTACGCTAGAGATATATCCTAACTTAGGATCACCAGGCCATGTGATCTTTCCTTTTTCACTTCTTGCTTTGATGACCGTGAGGTCGTCCGCATCTTTTTCATCAATATATTGTTTATAGATCTTAATAAGTTTCTGATCTTTACACTCTGTCATAGTAATTACCTTATCCATTCTTAAGACAAACATATCTTCTTCAGATAGTTCCATCCAAGGAGTCACTTTAATATAGTTCAACTGATTCGACTGCGGATGAAGTGGTTTCATCTTGATTGGGTTGTGTAAAATTAATATGGGTTCATCCTCACTCTCGTCCACACAAACGAGTGCGAAGATCTCCTCTCCGGAAACAAGTTTAAGAATGCTGTAGAATTCGTCTCCCATATTATTTTTTGAGTGAGATGTTGATGATTTCGTAATTAAATTTTTCATAATTATAGATTTTGATTCTTTCAATCAAGTGATTCAGTGTGTAATTACGTCTTGATTTATATGTCGCATCATCAGCGATATCATATAAAGTTGCCTTTACTTTGTTATTTCCTTTGCGGAGCACTCTTCCGATGGACTGGAGATTTCGTATACGCGACTTGGAGGGAGAAGCGAAAATAACGTTATGGAGATTACGGATATTGACACCAGTAGAAAAAGTTCCGTAGGAGGCCACGATAATGGCATTATTTTCTTTTTCAGTGATTTCACGAACTCTTTCACGATCTTCAGCATCTACTCCACCATGAATAAAAAAGGTTTGACGTTGTTCAAGTACATTATTATTTATCAGGTCAAATAAAACCCTTCCATGACCTTCGACTCGTGAAAACAGTATTAAAGTATTGCCTTTAAGATCAAGTGCTAAGTTTCTGATGAACTTGTTTCTCTTTTCGTTTGTAATTATAAATTGTATTTCGTCTTCAAATGTTTCAAACTTTTGCGGTGGATGTTTGAGAAGTAAGATATTAATATCAAGTTTTGCAACATGACCTTTGGTCATGAGGTCTTTCGTCCCTATGATTTTGTATGAAGGCCCAAATAAACCCTCTAAAACCCACTTATGAGTCTGTGTTCCATCCAGTGTACCAGTAAATCCAAACCGATATTTTGCATGGTCAAGTTTTGTCATTATAGATATTAATGACTTTGATTTAAATTGGTGCGCCTCATCCCCAACTACAACACTAAATCTTTTAAAATAATTTCGGGGGAGTTTGTAGATTGATTGCCAAGTCGTTATGATTACCTGAGAGTCTGTCTCTCGTTCTTTTCCTGCGTAAATTTTGTGGCAAAATGAACCAACGTCCCATCCATAATCCCCAAAGTCTTTATACATCTGTTCTACTAACGAAGTCGTCGGAACGACTATCAGAGTATTTTCACCTCGCTCAACATAATATCTCACAATCGAGTATATCATCAGAGACTTACCTGAAGCAGTTGGGGATATCAACAACTTTCTATTATGTCTTAAAGCGTCGTATACTCCCTCAATTTGGTATTCACGCGGAGTATATTTACTTATAGAAATCATATAGTCTTTGACACCTTCAAACGAGATGTGTTCGTTTATCTCAAATGGTGTGCCATAATATTCGTTGTCTACAAAAGAATAACTATATCCGTGATCTTCGCAAAACTTTGTGATCTTATCAAGAAGTCCAACATATATCTGTCCATTATTAATATTAAACAGTCTTATCTTCCCATCCCAATATCGATTACGATACTGAGGCATGAACTTTGCTCCCGGTAATTCAAACGTGAACTGATCAGACAGTTCGTAGAATACATGGGGATCTGATTCTATCTGAAGATAAACTTCATTTTTCTTCAATATTGTCAAATGAGACATGACTATAGGATCACCTATAGTTATTTATTACTGTTTTCTCTGAGTGAAATTAATACCTTGCATATGATCAAATTCATGTAAAAATACTCTCGCAGCAAATCCCTCCAACTTTACCTTATGATCAACCTTGTCCTGATCTTCATATTTTACTACAACTGTTTCTGACCTTTCTACCTCTATGAACTCATCTGGATAAGATAAGCATCCCTCTTCCATTACAACCATCTTAGAGGATTGTTTGACTATTCTAGGATTAAAACAAACTAGTATTTCATTATATTCAAGATCCTTTACCATGATAAAAACTCTCTCATTAATACCTATTTGATTTGCAGAGAGTCCCACACCATTATGATGCACCATATTTTCATAAAGAATTTTACTTATCTCTGCACGATTTAAATCGTAACTACATTTTTTTACTCTTTCATGTAGTATTGGATGTGTATTGGGTGTTAATTGTAGTATCATTAGAATCCTGATTGAAATCTTTGCCACTCGATGGCATTTTTAATTTGATATGTGCGACCTGATATGTTCCTAATTATCTCTTCAAGAAATTTGAGTGTTACATCATAGTAACGTATCTTCATATCTACCTGACTCAGTTTCTCATCTGCTTCAAGATATCTTTGTATCGCATCCTTTTCTCTTACCTTAAAACTAAAAGGTTCTTCTACATAGACCTCTGCAGGTGCTTTACCAGTGTAATAGTTATGTCTTTCTAACTTAACTTTACTGTATTGCTCTCTTGCCTTTTCTCTTAGAAGTGATATTGTATTATAAATTGTATAATACTTGGCATGAAGTTGAGGTATTTTGATAGATTCATCATGTAGGTTATCAGGATCAATGACAGCATCACGCTCCCACATCTCCTGAATTTTGTCAAGATTCATAGTAAATCGCCAGACTTATCAGTTATATTATACACAGTATAGCGGAAAGATGCACTTGCTGTAAAGTAGTTGATGTCAGTTTCAGTTGCATCGAAGTTAAGAGATGTTAGTGATACAGGAAATAAGTTTTGAAATTTGACTATTGCNACATCACGAAGATTACTNTTAAGTATATGAAGTCCTCCATCACAGAATTGTTCTTCTAGATCACGAATACCATCTGAATCTGTNGTNTTATCAATAAACTGTTGAGGTGACTCAGGAAAACCAAGTCCTCTTAACCAGTTATGAACTGCCATATAGTTCTCCATATTCTCATCAACTAAGAATCGAATATCTAAATCACCATATGTTAACTTCTCACCGGGAATGTCAATTTGCTTTAGATATGATGGTTGCTGAAAAGTTCCGAGTGATATCTCTGGTATTGATGCTGAATTGCAGAAGAATGATATCTTTGGAAATTTTGCAAGTGAAAACTTAAAACCTACAGGAGATAGGAAATTACGATTACCAATTTGTCCCGCAAGTGGGCCACGATTCGAGGATGTCATTTCTTAGTTTTCTTCTTCATTGAATTAATAAATTTGCGATAAATTGCTGCCTCTGCAGATTTACCCATCACCCGTGCTCGCTGCTCCATTGCGATTGCTGCCTGAATCTTGTGAGCATGAGATCTACTTGATTTTCTAATCTTTGCAACACTGGATCTCGCTGTTGATTCATCTTTGAATCCGAGTCCGTGTATCGTCCCTTTTGGATCTTCATCAGTATATAAGTCAGAATGTTTTTTAGATTTTGCTGGTTGTCCTTTCTTTCTAGGTATTCTAGGGTTAGATGATTCAAGGAATTGTTGAAGAGTTTTCATTCTCCACCTCCTCCATTACCACCGCCACCGTTGCCCCCACCGTTGCCACCATTACCATTACCGTTGCCATTACCATTGCTGTGACCATTTCCATTACCATTTTTACCATTTTTGGGCTCTTCCCTTCTACCTATCATACCATAAGGATAGTATGGATAGTTCTTTTTAGGTACACAACTCTTAAGTTTTGTATCATATCTGTGTCCTTTAGGGCACTTTGTTGACTGTGCCTCATCTAGAAACTGGTCAAGATTTTTCATTATCCGTTGATAATCATATGATACCACTCCTCACTCATACCACTGATAATAGTATCTGCATCTATCTTATTTGAAGCATAATTTTCTTCAATGAGATGATCTACGAGTTTTTCGTAGGCCTTCTTTGCTTCTCTCATCTGTCTGGGAGTCTGTTTCATGGCATCAATATTTTTAGTTATTTAGTTATTCAGTAACGACAGTAGATCCTGTCCATCCACCATTCTTACCATCTGTGTTTGTGGTCAAGTATGTTGGATTATTAGTGTACTGTTTTCTTTCACTATAGTCATCAGACCATCTTTTATCACCAATGTAATAAACATTGACATTAGAGTCAAGATGACTGGGTTTCTTGATGTGATAAGGCATCTTTCTTAAGTTGTTTTTTAATTTTCTTAGCGTAACGAATATCCTCTTTTGTGTATAAAAATGGATTTTTTTTAGATCGTTTAAGAATAAGTTTTGCTGCTTTAATATCTTTCATATAGGTATTTATACGAAGACATAAAAAAAGAGGAGGTCGCCCTCCCCTTCTCAAACCTTTAATGCATTATGCAAATACCTCTCTACAAATGCGTTTACATGTATTTTGATTGTCATCACACTCAATCAAACACTCGTAGTATTCCTCGATTAAATCGTTGCTTGGTTCATTATATGAACTTGCCAACTGATTGTATGAAATTAAATTGTGCATTACTTGACCTTAGATGACTAACTTTTAGACCCATAACAAAAGGGGGTTTTAGTGCATTGTTCTCTCCGCAATGACATAATTATTTAGACAAATTGGGTCTGTATTTACTGATACTTAGTAACAAAAATTTATGCCTACGAGTTTATACCTACTGCTTATTCTGAAGTTGCTGCACAACAGTTTTTGCTTGCATTGGTGCAACATCATTGAGACCATTTGCATCAAACCAAGGGGCACTTTCCCAATCAAATCCTTCACCAAATGTGTTATCAGGTGACACGACATACCAATGACACTTAGCATCAGGTATATCTACAGCACAAACTGCCCAATCATCTGCCCATTGAGGTACTTGGACATACATCACGGGTAAATGATTTGCAAATACTGGTGTTGCCACAAATGTAATTACAAATAAAATAAAACTTAAAATAAGTTTACTCACTCTTTTCTCCTTTTCTAGGGTTATTTAGATTCCAGTTTCCAATGTTAAAAACATCTAGATATACCCATTTAGCATAATGAACACCTCTATAACACAGAAAAGCAAAGACCTTCTCTGGATTATGAATTTCTGGATCAAATTCTGGGACTTCTGGTGGTTCCCAGTTAATATTAACATGTAACATTGTCTTTACCTCCTGTAACAATATTTATTGTTAGGAGATCTTGACAAAAAAAGAGACCCCCGTAGGAGTCTCTTGGAATGATATGTAATGGAAATTACATAAGGTTTTGAACTTTAACTCTTCTGTAGTAACGGTTAGCGTTAACTGCAAGACGACCAAGACCTTGTGCTGTTCCTTCTGCGAATGGGTTAGCAACCATACCATATCTGGTTTTGAAACCAATTTTTGGTTGGAATGTATCCTGACCAACTGCTCTAACCATTTGTAGAGGTACATATGGGCAGTAGAATAATCCTGCGTCATAAGGTGAAGTACCTTTGTAACCTACAACATAGTACTGATCAGCAGCTAAGTTTGCAGCGAATGGGTCGATGTAAACTCTATACTTACCTTGAAGTACACCAGCAAATGTATTGCCTGTGTCATCAACGTTAAGGTTAGCATTAAGTGCTGGAGTGTAATCTAGAACTCCTGCCATTGTTAATGCTGAAGCAACGTCTGCGGAACATAGGATCATGTTACCCTTTCCACGACGAGTTCTTTGTGCGATAGCGTTAGCATCTCTTTCGATCTGGAAGATAAGTCCCTTGAACTTCTCAACTGACCATCTACCGTTACTGTCTGTATCTAAGTCAAATGCACCTAGAGTAGCAACGTTAGTTTGTGCTCCTGATTCTGCAACCTTGTAGATTGTTCTGATAACTTCTCTGTTGATTTCAGCAAGTATCTCTGTTGAAAGGATATTTGCTAATTCAGCTTCAGCGTTCAATCCGTGGATTGCCTTAAGGTCTTGAGCAAGTTCTAAACTGTACTCTGCCTTTAGTGCTCTGGACTTTGCAGTCACGGTGACTTTCTCGATTGAGAATGCCATTTCGTTGAACTCGTTACCAGATGTTCCTAGTGCTTCAGAGTCCTCAGTATCCATACCACGACCAACTGGGTATGTGTTATGTTGTTGTGAACCTTCTGGGTTTAGTGCAGCAGGGTTAGTTGCTTGAGTACCACCTGTAGTACCGAAACCAACTGCTCCACCTGTGTTAGCACCTTCATTCTGTGTATAACCAGCAGAGATGTCGTTTCCACCATCTGGATGCTGTGCTGAGAATGCTGTATCTGGTTCGTTGAATAGGGCTTCTGCTCCACTCTGAGATGTGAATCTTGATCTCATTGCGAAGATAAGTCCTGTTGGGCCGCTCATTGGTTGTACACCTGCTAGGTCATATGCGACCAAGTTAGGCATTGAACGACGAATAAGACTGATTAATACTGGGTCGAAACCAGCAACTGGGCCTTCTTTAGCGGCTCCAGCAGAGAAACCAGCAGTTGCACCAGATGAACCGGTTACGTTTGTTGGTTGCTCAGAAAGGAATTGTGCTTCCTCTCTCATTGTTTGCTCTTGGTTCTCTAGGAGAACTGCAGTCACCATTCTTCTGTGATTATCTTTGATTGGATCTAATCCATCATAGTCAAGAAGGGGTGCCCACTTTTCTGCAAGAGCTTCCTGATTAATAGGGGCTTGCATTTAAATTTTACCTCTTGGGTTGATTGTTTGAATATATGATATAAAAATCACTTTTTAGACACTCGGTTCATTGTCTGAAGATATCTTTCCATTGAACTGGAAATATCCTGATAGGTTGGAGTGTTAGTTTCTTCAGATAGATTTTCCGACTTGTCTCTTTGAGCTCCAGCGTTACTTGGGAAATAAGATTCCTTCAATGTAACTAGTTTCTCACGATAGTCTGCTTCACTTTCAAACTCAACATTCTCTACAAGGGTTGCAAGTTTTTCTTTCTGAGTTGCTGCTAATCCTTCGGTGACTTCACCAAAAACAACATCTGCAGAGGACTCGGCTAATCTCCTGTTCANAGCAATATTCTTTTCGATTTGCTCGTTGAGTTTACCTTCCATTTCATCAAGTTTATCTACCATGCTCTCGATGACATCATATTTGTCTTCAGGTACAGATACATAATGTTCTTCAAANAGACTCTTCATTCCATTTAAGAATGAATCNGTCATCTCAGTCTTGAGACCGGATTCNACAGCAATTTGATTGTCTGTCATCCACTCGTCTGCNACATACTCTAAGTATGNNTCNACTCTTTCCTCAAGTTCTGATTTTATAGATGCAACTTCTTCTACGAGTTGCTCTTCGTATTCGGCTTTAACACTCTCTTTTACTTCAGCAAGTTTAGAATTAATTGCTGCTTCAAAGATTGTTCTTGCCTTTGTTTGAAACTCTTCTGAAAGTTCTTCGCCTTCAAAGAGTGCTTGTACATCTGCTTCGATGTCAATCTGCTCTTCTTCAACTACTTTTTCTTCCTCTTCAGTTGCTTCCTCTTCGGCAACAACTTCTTGAGTTTCTTCGACTTCTGCAGTCTCTTCTTCAGAAACTACTTCGTCTTCAGAGACTTCAGTTTCAGCGACAACATCGCCTTCAACTTCTTCCTCTTCCTTCATGCCCGCTGGCATTGGATCTGCAGGTTTTGCACCTTTAGAGACAATATCCTTAACCTGTTTTAAGGTTGTTCCGGGTGTTTTCAATTTGTTAGAATCATCATCAGGCTTTGAGTTCTCAGGAGTAGGGCCTCCTAAATCCTCATAAGACCCAGTTTGACCGGGAGTTGTTAAGGACAATTTTGGCATTGGATCTGCCGATTTTGCCCCTTTGGTTACTACATTTTCCATTTCGTTTAATTTTGACCAACGGACATTTAATTTTAGATTTAAAATAATCTATATTTATTTATAATGTTACAGATTTGCTAAGAAATCTTGGAATAATCCAAGTTTATGCTCCTCTAATTTATTTTGATCAACTAAAGTGTTGATTTTCTTTGCAGTTTTTTCTGCAAGTTGTTCACGAAGAATTCCTCCTTCCCAAACCCATTCTTTTCCTTCCATTATTCCTGATACAAATGCGTCAGGTGCTGATGGATCAGCAACGATATCAGCAGCGGTTGCTAACATAAAATCTTCACCGACAACTTTGCATCCAGATGCAGTGTCTTCTTTAAGTGAACCGACACCACGAGACGAGACTCCGAGGGTAACTCCTTCTCCAATTAAATTGGATGCAATCTTACCCATTGGTGTTGAAAGTAATTGTGCTTTACCAACAAAGTTTTTACCTTCTTGACGAAGTGAAGTTATCTTATGAGATACACGATCTAAATTAACAGTAGGGCCATCTGGATGTCCGAGTTCTCCGAGTGCTCTTCCTTTGTTAACGAACTGTTCGTTGTATCTTCCAACTTCTCTTGCAAGGGTGTTTACAGGATATAATCTTCCGTTGCGATTTTTGATATCTCCTTGTAAGAAAACACCTTCAATGTACAACTTTTTATTTGCACCTTTGCCCTCAGAAATAAACTTAACTTTTTGGACTTCTTCTGTAATTAGTTTCATTTGTTTAACCAGTAAATCCTACTTTTGCACCTTTCACAGCAGCGTTAGCAGCAAACACCGCTTGTTCTGGATTCTTCTCCAAGAACTCTACGGTACCTCTTAGTAATGTAAAGGATCCTACAGTGCTACCATTTGCTGCAGTTGCAAGTGTTACTAAATGATCTGCATTTGTTGCAGTATTCACTAAACGAACAACTGTTGCTCCAGAAAATGTTGATGCTGTTCCAACATTAACTGGTAGTGCTGCCTCTGCTCCCTTTACAAGAGTTCTTTGAGTCATTATTCTTCCTCTTGTGGTTCAGTNTCTACNTCANTTTCATCTTCAATTNCATCAAACATTGCATTACCCATTTCAGGTCGAAGATCTTCAACTCTCTTGGCCGCTTTTTGATATAAAAGATCTTTGAGTTCATCTGAAACCTTTGCAGGTTCAGAATCCATCGCAATCATGTCAATAATGTTTTCCATATTTAGATTAGGTATATATTTTATTTATATCTCGGCCGATTTGGTATCTTTTGCTAGTTCTGCATCTGTTACTGCTGCCTGTGATTCTAAATCATCTTCAACTGGTGTATCTCCAAGATCTGT
>FUFK010038735.1_pt1 | contig 22097 bp, 24 predicted proteins | sample 1021851 | NCBI WGS metagenome assembly FUFK01 (sample SAMEA51879418, study PRJEB19060) | metagenome
TTCAAGATTTTTAACTGGACTTTCACCATTTTTATCAACTAAAATGGCTCCTTCTCCTCTAAGTGCCTCAGATATTAAAAAGCAAGGTGCACCATAAAATTTTANAGCGGTTGGATGAAATTGNACNAACTCTAAATCTTCGATAGCAGCNCCNGCTTTCCATGCAAGAGCAATCCCTTCTCCAGANGATTGAGCAGGATTTGTTGTATTAGTAAATAAATGNCCACCCCCACCTGTAGCTAAAACAACAGCTCTCGATTGAATCCAATATAAATTTGNTCCATCAAGAACTTGAACTCCTNTACATTCTTNATTNTCAATNANAAGTTCAGTTACTCTTACACCNCTACANTGAAGAATATTTTTTTTATTTTCAATATGATCTTCTANAACTTCAACTAATGCTCTNCCAGTACGATCTTTAACATGCAAAACTCTTCTTCGAGAATGNGCTGCTTCTAAAGTAGTAGCTAATTGATCAGAACTTTGATCAAAAATCATTCCTAAATTCTGTAACCTATCTACGCAACCTGGGGCTTCTTTAACAAGCATTTCTACAGCTTGAAAATCACATAGTCCATCTCCTGCCTTTAAAGTGTCATGTGCATGAAGATCAAATGAATCGTCTTGTCTAATAACAGATGCTATTCCACCTTGAGCCCATCTACTAGAAGATACCTTACTAGTATTTCTATTTAAAAGTAGTACTTTTAAACTTGCAGGTAATTCAAGACATGTCATAAGTCCTGCAGCCCCAGCACCAACAACTATTACATCCCAATTATTTATTGGTATGAGTTCTTGTGAAAATGGAGCCCTCAGCATTAAACTAATCCACTCAAAGTTGGTTCTAAAATTGCTAAGAAAACAAAAATACCATCAACAATCAATGTCGTTTGAATTACATAACTAGCAACCAAGAGTGCTTTACCATTAGTAGTGTTTATAGTCGCAGAATCAAAAATTTCTTTTGAAATAAACCAAAGTATAAGTGCAACAAAAAAAATTATAGATAATGATTTTATCTGAATGAGATTTTCTGAGGTTTTTTGAAGAATTAGAGGTGCATTTTCAGAATCTGCTGTTATGACTTCCTTCCATTGATCCATTATTCCGATCAAAAATATTGTCATGTCAGTAACCGCAGTTCCAAATAAAGAAGATATGTAGAAACTAGAACCAATTCTCCAATTAGTACCAAGTCCAATTAAAGCTAATGGGAGCACTACTGCTTCAACAGGAATATGTAGTATAGGAAAAGGGCTTAACCATCCCCAAAACAAACATCCACCTAGCCAACTACCTGATACGCCAAATAATAATGAACTAATTATAAAACATTTATTTGATTCTTTTTTATGCAAAAAATATGCCACTGATAGAATTATAAAAGTAAAACATAGAGCACTAATTGGTTCTAATCTAACCCAAGGGGCTTGAACAAATATAGGCAAAATTACAAAAAAAGAAGTCCACAATCTTAGAGAAATTGGCCTTGATAAAAAGGTACTTTCATCTGCATCAGGTAATTCATGAAATTCATAGTTCAATTTATCTTTCACTTCTAAATTTTTTTTAATTAATTCTTTCAATGAATAAAACTTATTTAGTTATTTTAATAAATTTAAATCGTGTTTTAAAAAACTGCGAATGCCATATTTTAATAAATTAAAGGCCCCTACTTTGATACATATATTTAGTATTTTAAAAGTATTTAATACACTTTGAGTCATATATGAGTTTAGAATAAAAATAAAGAAAAATATTTAAAATTTAATTGTGTGGAAAGAAATCAATTATAAAGAAGATTCAAATGATCTTTTGATTCCCAATATTTCTCATAAAATAAACCCTGCAGAAATTGAAAGTATCGAAGCTAATTCCATTGCTCATCAAATAGGATTCGAATCAGGTGATTCAATTATTAGTATAAATGGAAAAAAACCAAGAGATTTAATTGATTATCAAATTCTAATTAGTGAAGAATTCTTAGACATATCAGTTTTAGATAAAAATCATGAAATTCATAATGTAAGTATTGAAAAAGATCAAGATGCCAATTTAGGTATTAATTTTAAAGATGCATTATTTGATTCAATAAAGCAGTGCAATAATAAATGTCCATTTTGTTTTATAGATCAACAGCCAAGCGGTAAAAGAAAAAGCCTTTACATAAAAGACGATGATTATAGATTAAGTTTTCTATATGGCTCTTATCTAACTCTTACGAATTTAAAAAAAGAAGACTGGGAAAGAATTTCTACACAAAAACTATCCCCACTTTTTATTTCTGTACATGCAACTGATCCTGAAACTAGAGAAAAATTATTAAAAAATAAAAAAGCCAGAGTAATTCTTGATCAAATTTCTTGGTTTGAAAAAAACTCGATTCAAATACATGCTCAAATTGTTGTATGTCCAGATATAAATGACGGGGAAGTTCTTGAAAAATCAATTTTTGAACTTGCAGAATTCCATAAAAAAACTTCTCAAACTGTACTTTCAGTGGCAATAGTTCCTGTAGGACTTACAAAATTTAGACCTGAAAATGATGGATTGAAATCAATAAGCTCAGAATACGCAATGAAAACTATAAAACAAGTAGAGAGGATTCAAGCATCTTTACAAATTAGTCTTGGAACTCGTTTTTGTTGGCTAGCAGACGAATGGTATTTAATAGCAGGTACAAATTTACCTAGTTACAAAACCTATGAAAATATGCCACAAGAATCAAATGGAGTAGGATCAATTAGAAGTTTTCTTAAAATATTAACTATCAAAACTCGTAACTTACCAAAAAAGATAAATAAAATCAGAAAAGTTAGTTGGATTGTAGGAAAATTAGTTTATGAAGCACTTATTCCAACAGTAGAAAAGTTAAATCTCATAGATGGATTAACCATTAAACTATACGGTTTACCAAGCATTTATTGGGGTCAAGAACAAGTCGTGACAGGACTTCTAACTGGTGAAGATTTAATTCACGGATTATCTAAAAAAGATCTTGGAGAAGCAGTTTTTATTCCATCAATTATGTTAAAGCATAATAGTGAATTATTTTTGGACGACAAAAAAATAAGTGAAGTCTCACAAATTCTGAATACAAAAATTCACATTCTTGATAACCCAGATGATATTATTAATACTCTAATCGGTATATCAAAAAGTCAAGAATTTTTAGATTATGCATAGAAAATTAATACGTACATTTTTAATACCATTTTTTTTATTTTTTTACTCCAATAACGCATTATTTAGTCAAAATAAGGATGAAACCAAGCTAATCAATTCCACAAAAGAAAAAGAAAATTTAATTAGTTATAAAGATGTTAATAAAATCATTTTGAATAATAATCAAGAACTAAAATCACTAAATGAACTAGTATTGTCAGCAAAATTTAATCTCAATAGTAAGTTAGCAAAGAGAAATCCGACCTTAGATTTTAATGTGAATGGATTACCACAATATCAAGCGGGTAGAACTTACAATAGTAACTCTGGAAATACCAAAACTTCACAATTGTCTGTCAATCCCTCTTTAAGACTGAAATTAGATCTGATTGATCCNCTCAGAGGTAATGAAATTAAAATAGCAAANTTGAATTATGAAGTAGCACAAAATAACTATGACATAAAAAAAAGAGATTTAATCCAAGAAGCAAGGAGACGATATCATGACCTGCAAAAGTCATATCAGGATGTATTAAATAAAGAAATTACTCTAGATTTATCAATTCAAAGTCTTAAAGATGCGGAATCAAAGTTAGAAACTGGAATTGGTACCAAGTTCGAAGTTCTTGAAGCTAATGCTCAATTAACAAGAGATAAACAGTTTCTTAATGAAAAAAAAATTCAACATAAAATTAATAAGCTTGCGCTTAAAGAGATATTAAATATAAAAAAAGATTTTAATATAGAAAAAAAACAAGCTATAAAAGGCTACTGGACTTACGATCTCGAAACAAATTTAAAAAATGGATTACAAAGTAATCTATCTTTAAAAAACACTAGTATTCAAGAAAAAATTAAGCAAAACCAGGCAAAAAATTTCCTTAATGCTAATAAACCAAAAATTTTTATTAGTAATACTTTTTCTTCATCTTTTACTAAAGGTGATTCGTTAACTTCAACAGTAATCGATAGTGATGAATATGGATCTTCTTACACAAATACAATAAGTCTAAACTTTTCTTGGAACATCTTTGATGGCGGTCAAAATAAAAATTCTTCTAAATCACAAAAAGCATCTGCTAACGCAGAAAATTTTTCATATGTTAATTTTCAAAATATTCTTAAAGCAAATATAAATAAAGCACATCTAAATTTAAAATTGAATCAAGCAAAAATACTTTCTACATTAGAAGAAGTATCTTCTACTGAAGAATCCTTAAGATTATCTAGATTAAGATATGAAGTGGGAATATCAACTCTGAAAGATGTTCTAATCAGACAAAAAGAATTAAGCGANGCTAGGTCTAAAAATATTGACGCAATTTATAAATATAATTTAAATTTAGATCANCTTGAGAGATTAACTTTTCTTAAAATNAATANAAATTGTACCGATCAATCAATTGATNAAAGTAATNATCAACCCTATTCAATATGCGATATCTAAATGCAAACAANTAAGTTAACAAAAAAACAATTAAAAGAATTAGATTCATTATTTGATTTNGTNAGCGAGCGNCAANTAAAAGACTTTGGNAATATAAGTGCAAGTAATAAATCNGATGGATCTTTGATNACNAGTTGTGATTTNTGGAGTGATAAAACTATAGTAAATGGTCTTTCCTNAATTGCACCANAAGAGGGAGTTCTNAGCGAAGAAGGNGATAAATTAATTCCTCATAGCGATGCCTATTGGATAGTNGACCCACTGGATGGAACAACAAATTTTGCTGCTGGTATTCCTTATTGGTCTATATCAATTGCTAGATTCGTAGCCGGTAAACCTCAATCTTCTTTTTTGATNATTCCTACATTAAAGAAAAAATTTTTATCTATTCAAGGCGAGGGTGTNTGGTTAAATAACACTAAGATTNNGCCTAATATCAATAACCAAAGAAGTGAATGCGTATCTTTATGNAGTAGATCTATAAAAATCTTACAAAAAAAACCAAATTCAATATTTCCTGGAAAAATAAGGCTNTTAGGTGTATCCAGTTTAAATTTAACAAGTGTGGCGATGGGACAAACTTTTGGAGCTATTGAGTCAACACCAAAGATATGGGATATNGCAGCAGCCTGGTTATTATTAGAAGAACTTAAATGTTCAATAGAGTGGCTAGAAANAAATCCTTTAAATTTAGTTCCAGGACAAAACTTGAGCAATGTTAATTTTCCATTAGTTGCTGGTAGATCCATAGAAAAAATTAAAATCTTAAGACCATGGGGTAATTTACTATTAGAAAACTAGTTGGATCATAAAAAATAATTCCTTGAAAAATTGCTTTATTAGATACAATAAAAAGTAGATATTATAAGTATTTGAAGAGAATAAATATGCAGCGAAGCACAACTTGGATACTAAGAAGTTTATGGGGTGCTTGTGAGAGATGGAGCAAATCTGATTGTATTGATTTAAGTGCTGCATTTGCGTACTACACACTACAATCATTTTTTCCTATTCTCCTAATCTCTCTTTCAATAGCATCATGGTTTCTAGGCAAACAAGAAGGCTTGGATCAGCAAATAATTTCCGTTGCAGCTCAGATTTTACCTCCTTCTGTAGTTGAATTAGTTGAAACAACATTATTTAAATTAATTGATCAAGGTTTTGGTGCAGGTATTCTTGGAGCTATGTTTTTACTTTTTACAGCGGGAAATGCATATTTATCTCTCCAGCGAGGTTCAGATAGGCTATGGGAAGACCAACTTCCCTCTAAAAGAGTAAATGCTGCATGGAGAGAGCAAGCATCGAGGTTTCTTCGAAATAGAGTTGAAGCTTTTTTAATAGTATTCTTTATAGGTTTCTTAATGGTATTAGATCAGATTAGTGCAAATCTTAGAATGATACCAAGTAATGTCTTAGAAAATATTTCAAAATCTAATAATCTAATTTCTCATTTATTACTTAAATTGCCTCTTCTACAAGTTGGTCAATTTGCCATTCCACTAATTGGCTTTTCTTTAATGGCCCTTTTATTACAAGCTCTCCTACCTAGTAGAAAGGTTCCTTTGAGACCACTTTTGCCTGGATCTTTTCTTATTGGAATTGGCCTAACCACCTTGAACCTTGCGGTAAGTAAAAGTATTCTCTCGCTAGGTGTAAGATTTCAAGCATATGGTTTTATTGGAGGTTTTCTTGTCCTTACTTTATGGGTATGGCTTTTAGGAGTAATTTTATATTTTGGACAGTGTTGGAGTGTTGTCATTGCTAGTATGTCTTTAGTAAATAAAAAAAGAATAAAAAAGACATCTTAGAAGTATGGATTATTTCCTTAAAGGCAATAAAACTTTGCTTACTTACACTTTAATAACGTTTGTCATAATATCTATTTTTGGAATAAACTTTTTTATAAGTTTTCTTGGTAATATTTTACTTCTTTTATTTTTAATTCCCCTTTTCTTATTGCTGATATTATTTATAGGTCTTAACTCTTATAAATCAAAAATCAATACATGTAGTAATTGTGGTGCAATATCGCTAGGTTTAAGTGATACATGTATGAACTGCGGTGAANATTTAAAGGACTCTAATAAAGAAAGCAAATATGATAAAAATCCGAGTGAAAGAACAATAGAAATAAAGGCAGAAGAAGTTAAATAAACTTAGCCTATTCCAATTTGACGTAAAATGCTTTGTCCAGTAATTAGTTCAGTTCCTAANCCAATTAAGATACCCATCATAGCCATACGACCATTCCACGTTTCGGCAAAATTCACAAATCCAAATCTTGGTTGATTTTCATCGGTCATAATTAACTTCTTAGTACTGATGCTATTTTAACGTTTTGAGGAAGAATTTATGAAAAATAATAAATGATTATTTAACATGTCTTATTCCATCAACTGGACGATACTCATCTCCAGTAAGTTCCTCATAAATGATGGCTGGCAATCCTGTATCAAACATGGTTTGTAACGCTTCCTTGAGCATAGGATTCCATCCACCAGTACTCACTTTGCCATGTCTTACTGTCCAATCCCATGTTCCTTGTAGATCTCTTGGTATTCTCCCTTCTCTATCTCTTCTAGCAACTAAATCCAGAGATTCTACTATTCCAACAATTACTGGATTTTTACCATAAGAAGGAGTCAAGCTTAGTTCAAGCCTAACAGGATCTTCTTTAACCATTTTTAAACGAAACCTTGGCGGTAACTTAAGAGATCTTACGACCGCTGAGACAATTTTTGTTCTTAATTCCAATTTTTTTCCTTAAATTTAAATTCAATTAATCAGTAGTTGAACCCTTCTCTTCAAGTGAAGAATCATTATCATTTGAAAATCTCACTGTCAGAAGTTCCTCTTCTGTAATATTTCCTGATTTATCAAGAAGTTCTGGATGTATTGTGTACTTTTTTTGTTTAAATTTTGAGTTATTAAAAGGTTTTTTTTCTGATCCAGATATATTCCATCCATTTGACATAACTTTAAAAGCTTTCCAAACTAGATAAGTGAGAGCTGCCGAATATATAATTGGAAATAAAATCGTCATTTAAGCTTATAAATTAATAAGTAATATAAACTATATGATAGCTCGAAAAAAAGAAAATTAGCTATTTTAGGTTAATAAATTCTTCTCTAAACTAAATGAATTTTTTTGTATAGTTATAGTAAGTTAACACAAATATTGTGTACCAAATGAATAAGAAAATAATAAGAAAATCAATATTGAAAAGCGACAAGAATAAGAAATTATTTCTCTCATCAGCAATTGCATTAGGGTTTTTATTTCCAACAAATCTAATATCTCAGTCATTAATTAATACAAAATTAAATGAAATTAATAATTATTCAGACAAATCTTTCATAACTAAAGCTGTAGAAAAAACAGGTTCCTCTGTTGTGACAATTGATACTCAAAGATATGTTAAAAAAAGAAAATTTCAACGAAATTCTCAACTATTTCTAGACCCATATTTTGAGAGATTTTTTGGATTAGATTTGCCTAACGACAGTCAGCCAAGGATAGAGCAAAACCAAGGAAGTGGATTTATATTCGCAGACGGACTTGTAATGACTAATGCTCATGTTGTAAATGGATCAGATAAGGTAATTGTTGGTTTAACCAATGGCAAAAAATTAAACGCAAAACTTATAGGTCAAGACTTTTTTACTGATTTAGCCGTGCTTAAGATAGAAGGAAAAGGGCCTTGGCCAAAAGCCCAATTGGGAGATTCAACAAAAATTAAAGTTGGTGATTGGGCAATCGCAGTTGGCAATCCATTCGGCCTAGAAAATACAGTCACCCTTGGCATTATTAGTAATCTAAATAGAAACGTTACTCAATTAGGAATATATGATAAGAAACTTGAGCTGATTCAAACAGATGCTGCTATTAATCCTGGAAACTCTGGNGGNCCACTNTTAAATAGCAATGGGGAAGTAATTGGTATTAATACCTTNATAAGATCNGGNCCAGGNGCNGGTTTAAGTTTCGCAATTCCAATTAATAAAGCTAAAGAAATTGCTTATCAANTAATAAATAATGGNAAAGTAATACATCCTATGATTGGNATAAGNCTNATAGATGAGAGTAATCCTAAAACAAATAATNTTTCTGTNAAAGTNGGTTATGTAGTGCCAAATAGTCCAGCTGAAAAGAGCGGATTTATGATAAATGACATAATTATAAAAGTAGGCAATAAAGATATTGAAGCAGCTTCAGATGTTATAAGCCAAATAAGTAAAAATGGAATTAATAAAACAGTAAATATATTATTGAAGCGAAAAAACACTCTTATAAGAGTTAAAGTTCGACCAACTGATATTACTAATCTACAAAGTAACTAAAAGATTTATTTGTTGATTACAAGTTTTTGTACTTTTTTTATTTTTTTTCTAAAAAATATTCGTAATTTCCATCATATGAAAATAACTTAGAATCTTTAATTTCGACAATTCTATTTGCAACCTTTGAGATAAAATATCGATCATGAGAAACTATTAATAATGAACCTTTATAATTTTTAATTGCTAATTCTAAGTTTTCTTTAGATTGAAGATCCAAATGATTAGTTGGTTCATCAAGTAGCAGAAAATTACTAGGATTCATAATCATGAGAGCCAATGCTAGTCTTGCCTTTTCTCCACCACTGAGTTGTTTAACATACTTAAAAACAGTTTCATTTTGAAAGCCAAAACCTCCTAAAAATGTTCTTACTTTTTTTTGTGACCACTCTGGAGATTTATAACATATTAAATCGATAACCCTCTCCTCTAGTGAAAGTGCTTCAGCCTGATTTTGTTCGTAATAACTAGTAATTATATTATGTTTACCAAGATTAATTTCTCCAATTTCAGGGGATATTTTTTTCATAATAATTTTAAGCAATGTAGATTTACCGCAGCCATTAGGTCCAAGTAATGCTATTTTTTCGCCCGAAGAAATCTTTAAATTGACATCTAAAAAAAGGATTCTATCCTCATAACTATGAGACAAATTTTTGATATTTAGAATTAATTTTCCTGAGCGAGGACAATCCTGAAAATTAAAAGCTGGACTTTTTGATTTTGATTTAGGAGCCTCAATTTTAGGAATCTTTTTTAATTGTTTTTCTCTACTCTTGGCTTGAGAACTTCTAGTTGCACTAGCTCTAAATCTATCTATGTACTTCTTTTGGATCTGAATTTCTTTTTGTTGTAATTGAAATGCTTTATTTTGTGATTCTTCATTTAAAGATTTCTGTTCCACAAAAAAAGAATAGTTACCATTATAAATTTCAGATATTCCTCTATCTACAAAAATTATTTTCTTGCATAATTTATCTAAAAAATATCTATCATGACTAATTATAATAATTGCAATCTTAAGAGATGATAGATATTCTTCCAACCAGAAAATAGTATCTAAATCTAAATGATTGGTTGGTTCATCAAGTAAAAGTAAATCAGGTTTTTGTAAGATTATTTTTCCGAGTGCAATTTTCATCTGCCAGCCTCCTGAAAAATTTCCAACTAATTTATCAGCATCTTCGATAGAGAAACCTAGTTGGGGCAATATTTTTTCAACCTCAGATTGCATTTTATAGCCACCTAATGATTCATACTTTGCTTGATATTTTGCGAGTTGATTTACTGATATTTCAAGTTCCTCAGTATGTTTTTTTATATCTAATGATTTTAATTTTTTTTCAATTTCCAATAATTTAAGAGCAACTATTTTTATATCTTTGAAGGAACTTTCTAATTCCTCTCGCACTGAATAATTCAAATTACAATCTAACTCCTGTTTTAAATGGGCAATTTTCGGATTTCCCTCTTTGATAATCGTGCCACTTGTTTGATCTTCCTCACCAATTAAGATCTTGAATTGGGTTGATTTTCCTGCACCATTAGAACCAACTAAGCCAATTTTTTCTCCTTTCTTAATCTCCCAATTAATATTTTTTAAAACAACATCTGTAGAATAAATTTTGCTTACACCTTCAAATCTAATCACTGTTTTAAAAATAGAATTTACAAAATCTGAGGTTATTTACTAAAAAATATTTTGTAGAATAAAATTGGATTATGAAAAGAATAGAACAAATTGTAGTGATTTTCATAGCTGCAGCTCTTGCAATTCCAAGTTATTGGTTTTTTTGGACTCTAGCTGGTGGAGGTGGCTACAATAAAAGAATAAAACCTACGACGAATCAAAACAATAATTATTCTAAACCTTATACTAAAGACCTCCTCGAGCCTTAACTAACCACATTTTAGTTGCCTCGTCGTCAATAGTCCCCAAATATTCAATAACCTCCTCTTTAGTGACAGAAATATTTAACTCGTTTCCGATATCGCAAATTTTATCTAAGGCTTTTTTTGGATTAGTCAAAGCTGTCATAAATAAACTTTGTTTCTTTTTGGAATCGTTTGCTATTAAGTTATAAAGCTTTTCAGCATTACTAGACATGTTTTTAAAATCTATTTACTAATAGACTATTACTTCAAGCTACATTTTGTTCATTATATTTATTAAAAGATAAATCATTGTCCGTATCTTTTATTTCTTTTGCTGATGCATCTGCCATACTTCTTGCATCTAAACATAATACCTTTCTTAGTTTCGCAAAATTAGCTGCATGAGAGTTTCTACCATCTTTTTGAGCATAATATTCAGACTGTTGAAGAATATGATGAAGATGAGTTAACAAATATGGACTAATTACAGCTGATACCAACACATCACTATTTTCATTATCGTGAGAATCAGAATTAACTAATCTTTTTTTCTTTTTATCAATTATCGACCTATTAGGTGAATCAAGTTTTCTTGAATTTTTCATGGGGCAATACGAACAATTAATTAATACGGACATAATTTCCTTATTAATAATATACACAAAGATAGTATCCTTGACTAACTGTGTATACTAATAAGTAACAGTTATCCACTTTGCCTCATGGCTACCCGTCAAAATTCAACAAATGGGAAGCCTAAATCACCTAGAATTCAAGTAGTTCTTCCAGAATTAATTTGTGAGCAACTGACTAATTTAGCTAACAATGAATCTCGGACAGTAAGTAATATGGCAAAAGTCTTAATACAAGAGGGTATAAAAAATTATCTTGAGAAAGAAGGTAACTTTCTTGTCACAAAAAATAATTTAAATACAGATAAATTTAGAGACGAACTTGAAAAACAAAGCATCAAAAGATTAAAAAAAGCTCCACAAAGGATTAGATACTATAGAAAATCTGATTCAAAATAATTAATTTTGAGGTAATTTCTGTAAATCTGCAGTTTTTCCCATAACTACCAAAATATTTCCTCTTTCCAAAATATATTTTGCAGGAGGATTAACTGTTAACTCTTCAGCAGGTCCTGCTGCTAAAACATTTACTAAATAATTTTTTCTCAAATTTAAATCTCTTAAAGATCTTCCAATAAATTCTTCTGGAACAGTTATTTCATCTATACCAGTTTGGTTATCTAATTCCAATCTTTCGATTAGATTTGGTCTAACTAGTTCTAAACCTAATCTTTCACCTTGCATTCTGGAAGGAAAGACAACTTTATCTGCACCTACCCTTTTTAACATCTTTTCGTGCAAATCACTCGTAGCTCTAGCTATCACTCTTTTGACTTTACTACCCTCACTATCCTTAGCAATAAGTGTAGTTGTTATACTTGCTTCAATGGGTTCACTTATTCCTACAACAACAGTATTCATTTCAAGTATTCCAGATTCCTTCATAGACTCTTCATCAGTACAATCTACAACTCGTGCTTCTATCGAAGGTTCCAATTGTCTCAAATCATCAATAGCTTTTTCCGAATAATCTGCAGCCAAAACATCTGCACCATTACTTATAAGTTCTCTACAAACAGCGGTTCCAAATCTTCCAACGCCGACAACTGCAAATGTTAGGGCTTCTTTTTCTCTCTTTTGAGACCACTGCCACCAATCAGCCATAATAAAACTCAGTCAATCCTAAACATAAAGATCAGCCCTAGGATAGCCAATTCTCTTTTGTCTATCTATTCTACTCTTATAAAGAGCCTGCCAAAGCGCACTTAATAGCAAAAGGATACCAAGCCTACCCACAAACATGCCAACAATAAGAATAAATTGGCCAAAATGATTTAATTTTGCAGTTAAACCAATATCAAAACCAACTGTTGCAAATGCAGATATGCAAGTGAATAGAATTTCCAAGAATGTAAAAGATTCTTTTTTAACAAATGTATTAGTTGTACTTAACAGCATTGCCATTAAAAGAACAAAAAGTAAAGAGCCTACAGTAATTCCAACTGCCTTTAAAATGACTTTATCTGAAATTAATCTATTGCTAATAATTACATCTTTTTGACCTCTTAAAGTTGATCTAGTTGCGGCCATTAAAGCAATAAATGTAGTTGTTTTTATGCCTCCACCTGTTCCTCCAGTACTCGCTCCAATAAACATCAGTGTCATTAATAACAAAAGACCCGTATCTGAGATAGAGTTCAATGAGATTGGATAATTTGTAAAACCTGCAGTTCTTGCACTTACTGTTTCAAAGATTGACGATATTAACTTTTCAAACAAATTTAAATCATTGAAAAATTGACTATTTAGCAATGATTCAATGATAAAGAATCCTAATGATCCGAAAAATATTAAAGACAGACTAGTCCTAATAACTAGTCTGGAATGAAGGCTCAATTTACTATAAGAAAGATTTTTTTTATTACTCCAAATATCGTCAATTACCCGCCATCCCAGTCCGCCCATAACAATTAGAAAAACAAAGACACTATTAACCAGAAAATTTGTTCTATAGTCTTGAAGACTATTAGACCATAGAGAAAAACCTGCATTGTTATATGCAGATATGCTGTGAAAAATAGAAGTCCAAAGTCTTTCCCAATTATTTTGAATATCTACAAATCCAAATGAATATAAAACTATTGCGCCAAATGAAATTATACAAGTTGCAGTAATAGCAATGCTTTGAAAAGTTCTACCAATTCCTCCAACTCCAAATTCATCTAAAGTTTTTCCTTTATCTAATCTTGTTCTAAGCTTTGTCCCCTTCACAACGAAACCTTGTAAAAATGTCGTGATAGCCATTAATCCTAGACCACCCGATAAAAGCATAAAGGCCAGAAAAACTTGGCCAAAGAAATTTAAATCGACACCAATATCAATTATGGTTAGGCCAGTAACGGTTATAGCAGAAGTAGATGTAAAAAATGCTTCCCATAAACCCACCTTTGAAGATGAACATAAAGGCGAACTTAAAATTAAAGTCCCAAAAAAAATAATGAATAATCCTGTGACAATGGTAAATTGAGGTACAGATAATTTTCTGTAAACATCTTTTAACTTGTATAAATTACTCTTAAATTTCACTTTATTTATAAAAATTTAAAATTATCAATGCTGGCACCGTAAATGACATTATAAGCGTTAAACCAGCTCCGTATTTTGCAATATCAAAAAATCTATATCTTCCAGGGCCGAAAACCATTAAATTTGTTTGATAACCCATTGGAGTCAAGAAAGACTGACTTGCTCCGAATAAAACAAGCATTATTAAAGCGTTAGGAGAAATCCCTAAAACATTTGAAAATTCAATCGCGACAGGCAAAATCAAAGCAACAGAAGCAGCATTACTAATAAATTGAGTAAGGATTAGGGTCGATACAAAAATTAAGACAAGTGCAAAATAAAGAGGCATTCCATTAAGAGCAAAATTGAGATTAACTGCTATTAAATCTGCTAATCCTGTTACTTGCATAGCTACACTAAAACTTGATAATGAACCAAGCAATAAAATAACGTCTAACCTAATTGATTTTTGTATTTCTGCAGGTCTTAAACATCCAAAAGCGACCATTGCAATAACTGCTAAAAGAACTGATCCTACTAATGGAATATTGGTAACCGAAGGCAAAACCAACATTCCTATAGCAATTGCAATAGATATAGGTTTTTTTATCAAAAAAGGTAAATCATCTTCAAATTGATCTAGAATCAGCAAATCATTACTAGCTTGCAAACCTCTTATTGAATCTAACGGCGCTTGTAATAATAAAACATCTCCGGCCCTTAAAACAGCTTGTCCTAATCTTTCCTGAACAGTTTGCTGACCTCTTCTGAGTGCTAAAACTGTTGCATTGTGGCGCTGCCTAAATCTTAATTCTCTCAAACTTGCGCCAGCAAGAGTTGAACCTGCTGGCAACAATGCTTCAAAAGTTTTTGTACCTTCATCATCTGAGAAAACATTAGCTCCGTCGAAAGATGTTTTATTTTCTCCTAGCAAAATGGTGTGTTCTTGCTGCAGTCTAAATAAGTCTGCCCTTGTTACACGAATTATCAATCTATCATCCGGTTCAATCTTTCTATCAGCCAAAGGAGGAAGAATAACTTTTCCATTTCGTTGCAATTCCAGAACATCAACATCGAATCGTCTTTGCAATCTACTATTTCTGACAGATTGCCCAACTAATTCTGAAGTAGAAGGAATAGTGACTTCAGTAAAGTAAATATTCATATCCCCATTTTTAATAAACTCCTTATCTCTACCTCTATCTGGCAAAAGCATATCAGAAACAAGAATCATATAGGTTGTGCCTATAAGCCACACAGGAATTCCNATTGANGTCAAACTAAATAATTCCAAAGCTCCATAACCTAATTGTTGACTAATATCACTTACAAGAAGATTTACTGAGCTACCTAATAATGTCAGAGTTCCACCTAGTAAAGTAGCAAAAGAAAGAGGTAATAAAACTTTTGATGGTGATATATTTCTCCGCTCACACCAACCTTCAATTAAAGGTAACAAAGAAGCTACTACTGGAGTATTAGGAACAATTCCAGATATTGGAGCAATCAAAAAAGCTATTAAAGAAATTAATTTTCTTGGCGTTCTAATACTTTCAGAAGAAATCAATTCTCTTACTCTGTCTAAGGCACCACTTTTAAATAATGCAGAGGAAACTGCAAATAAACCCATAAGGGTAATTAAGGATGGGCTCCCAAATCCAGCTAAAGCTTTTTCAGGAGAAAGAACCCCTGTAGCTATAAATATTCCAACACATAACAAACCAGTCAATTCTGGTGCAATAGTATTTTTAATGAACAAAATAATTGACATTATTAAAACAACCACCGTTATAAACGCATGAAAATTATTACTAACTACTGCAATTAAATTCATATGAAACTTATTTAACTCAATATACCCAAAAACAATATTTCAAAAAAGTTTAATTGGAATTATCATTTTTAAAAAACTTTTTAAAAATAGATTTTTTTTGAAATATCCATGAAGATGCAGATTTTAAGCTTTCCGTAATATCAGGCAACTTGGAAGCATATATAAGTCTTCTTGCTTCAAAAGCTAATTTACCAGATAAAGTAATGCCAAGCCCAGAAATTGAAGCTTCGCCTATTCCTAAGCTAATCATTTCACCATTGTCTTGAAACTCAAAAGGTAAAGGATCCTTTCCTTGAATTAATAGTTCTAGGTTTTTAGCAAGATGATTTCCTTCCTGCATAGCAACCTGAGCAGTTATGGGTAAATCCTCCATTCCTTCAACAATTGAAATATCGCCAATAGCAAAACAATTATCATTATTTTCAATTTGCAATTTATTATTAACTAAAATTCTTCCAAATTTTTTGGTAATTTCATCATTTTCCAAATAAGACAAATTAGGTTTAACTCCTGCAGTCCAAATAACAATATCTTTATCCAAAGAAGTTGTTCCATCCTCACCATCAATACTAATTTTAGTTTCTGATACTTCTTTAACCTTAGAATTTAAAATAACTTTGATTTTTCTTTTTTCTAATGCCTTCTCTGCTTGTTCTCGATTAAAAATTTTATTTCTGTTAAGAATTTCATTTGATTTTTCTATTACATTAATTTCAAATTGATCAAGAAATATATCTTTAATTTTACATGCCAATTCGATACCAGAGGGACCACCTCCAACTATGAATAACTTTTTATGAAAAGAAGTTTTCTGTAATTTTATTAAAAAAGATTTTAATTTTTTAAGATCTTGAAAATCATTAAAAAAATAACAATTTTCATCAACACCTTTTATTGAAAAACTATTTGGAGTAGATCCTGTACAGATTACAAGATATTGATAACTTAATTTTAATTCATCACTAAATTCAAGAATATTTTCTTTAAAGGAAATCTTGGTTAAACAATTTTTTAAAAAAGTTATACCTGCATCAGAAAAAATATTTGCAAATTTTGGCGTAGCTTCCCACATTCTTATTTCTTTACTTAAGACTTCATACATTAAAGGTTTAAATATAAAGTTTGATTCAGAATCAACAACAAGAATCGGTAAAGAAGGATTAAGATTCTTTAAACTCAACGCAAATGTCATACCTGCAAAACCTGCTCCAACTATTACTATTGGTTTTTGTATTGATTTCATTAGCAAAATATTGTTATACGTAAATGTATTATTAAACTATACGAAGAATTTTCAAATTGAGCGAAATAAAATTAAACCCATAACCAAATTGAAGAATGATTGAAAACATACATAAAGATATTCAACCTAACTTAGGGAAATATAGTAAAGAGCTAGTAGATATGAAGCCTCAAGAAATGCTTACATGGGGTTATGAAAAATTTGATAATCAATTTGCTATAACAACAAGTTTTGGAATACAGTCATCCGTCCTTTTAGATATGGTCAGCAAATTATGTCTTCAAAAAAAAATCAAAATATTTTGGATAGATACAGGTTACCTACCTCCAGAAACATATCATTACGCTGAAAAGCTTATTGAGGATTTGTCTTTAGAAGTAGAAGTTCTACAAAGTGAATTATCTCCAGCAAGAATGGAGGCTAAATACGGAAAACTTTGGGAAACAAATAAAGAGACTGATTTGGATAAATATCATGAATTAAGAAAGATACAACCTTTAGAAAATGGTCTAGAAAAATATAATATTTACTGCTGGGCAAGCGGTGTTAGATCAACTCAAACAGAAAATAGAAACAAAATGAAATTCCTAGACGTAATTCGCCAAAGACTTTCTTTGAGACCATTATTAAATTGGACAAATAAAGATATTTTTTATTATATGGAAGAGAATAATTTACCTGACCATCCACTTTTTCTCAAAGGTTATTCAACTGTAGGTGATTGGCATTCAAGCAGTCCCGATGGTATCAAAACACAAGGTAGAGATACAAGATTTGGGGGTATTAAACAAGAATGTGGTATACACACTAATAATTAAATTGATCATAAAACAATGGTCTCAAATTTAAATTTTTTATTGGTAGGCAATAGTAGGCTTCATTGGGCTAAATATTCTCAAAATCAATCTAAATTCTTCCATACCCAAAAAGATCAAAAAGTTCCCGAAAATATAGATCTTGATAATTTAATTTGGGCTTCTGTAGGAAAATTACCTAATTTTTTGCTGAAAGAAGAAAATGAAATAAAAACTAAAGATATTCAATTATCAAATCTCCCTGATTATTTTGGAGTTGATAGAGCTCTTGCTTGTACTGCAGCTTTAAAAATTATTGAAAACCCTTTAAATAAAGATTTGCTAATTGCAGATTTTGGAACAATATTATCAATAACAAAATTAAATGCAAATGGTTTCATTCTTGGTGGTCAACTTATTCCAGGTTTTCTAACACAATTAAAATCAATGGAACAAAATACAAAAAATCTCAAAATTCCCAAAAAATATGAAATTCCTATCAAAGATTTTTTAATTAATACAGAAGAAGCAATTTTAAAAGGTGTAATCAACTCTCTTACTAGCGTTATTAAAAATCTATTTATTCCCTCAAAGGATATTTTAATAATATGTGGAGGAGATTCTGAATTTTTTGCAAAATCTCTAAAAACTCAAAAAGAGAATATTATCAATGCTCCTAATTTAGTTATGGAAGGAATGATCATTCACCACCTTTCCATAAAAAAGCTACTTTAATCCAAGATCAGCAATAATATGATCGGCCATTATTGCTGCTTTCACCTTTAAGTAAATTTTTTCGATGTTACCATCTGCATCAATCAAAAAAGTATTTCTCATCATTCCCATATATTCTTTTCCCATGAATTTCTTAAGTCCATAGCTATCGTAATCAGAAGAAACTTTAAAAGGTTCAGGATCAGTTAAAAGAATAAAAGGTAAATTAAATTTTTCTATAAACTTCTGATGAGAGGATGCATTATCTTTACTAATACCAAGCACAACAATATTATTTTTTTGNAGTAAATCCCAATTCTCTTTAAAATTACATGCTTCTTTAGTACATCCTGGAGTATTATCTTTTGGATAAAAATATAGTATTATTCTTTTACCTTTAAAATCACTAAGAGAAACTTCTTTCTCAAAAGAATCTTTTAATTTAAATTCTGGTGCTTTGTCGCCAACCTTAAGAGCCATTGAAATTATTAAATGAGTATGAATATAAAATACCAAAAATTTGGTTTTATGAGATTAAAGGTGTACAAGATGTCGTAACGGTAGAGGAAATTAAAACTGCAGAAAAACTTTCAGATTTAAGATCAAAAGTTTTTTTAGAAACAAGAGCTTATATTAGANAATCACTTTCAACTCTTTTTGATTTAGATCCCCTAGAAATTCCAATTAATGCTNANCCTGGAGAACCTCCNANTTTACCCTCTGGCATGGGAAATATAAGTTTAAGTCATTGTAAAGATGCCATTACTATAGTCTGGCACAAAAGCAAAATAGGGATTGATATTGAGAGATCAGATAGAGATTTTAACCATGTAAAATTTGCAGAAAAATATTTTTTTCATACCAATAAATCAAACCATAATAATTATTTGACAAAAAATATGATATTAAGTCAATGGTGTGCTGTTGAAGCGGCTATAAAATGGGATCATGGAAAATTAGCTAAAGACATCAACCATTGGCAATTTTTTGAAAAGCCAAAAGAGTTAATTCATAAGAAGAAAAACATACATCTAAATTATTCACAGATAAACTTCCATAATTGGACTATCGCTTTAGCCTACGAAGAAAAAACCTCTTTTAATTCTGAGATTATTTGTTGTTCAAAAAATTTTTAGTTTTCCTTTTTTCTAAGCAGTTCTTCATATTTCGTTTTCTCCCATCCATTACTATTTGGTTCCCATATTTTTAAACCTCTTAAAGATTTAGGAAGATATTCTTGTGCGACCCAATTGCCTTGATAATTATGAGGATTGACATAACTATTAGAGTTATTTTTTAAGTGAAGTGGAACATCAAAAGGATTGGCAGATTTGATTATTTCAATTGCTTTAAAAATACTTTTCGCACTATTACTTTTTGGAGANATNGCTAAANANAAAGNAGCCTGCGTTAANAAATATAATCCNTCTGGAAAACCAACTCTATCAAAAGCATCACAACANGATTGTACAACTACTATNGCATTTGGATCNGCTATTCCAATATCTTCACTGGCAGANATAAGTAGTCTTCTAAAAATAAAATTAGGATCTTCACCAGCCTCCANCATATTCGCAAGCCAGAATAANGTTGCATCTGGATCAGAACCTCTTATGGACTTGATAAANGCACTTATTACATCGTAATGATTTTGACCATTTTTATCGTAAACAATATTTTTCTTTTGNANNGCATCCTCNGCTATTGAGAGATTAATNTTGATTTCTTNAGCATCATTTTCAGNAGTTGTTTCTATNGCCATCTCTAGCGCATTGATTAATGTNCTTGCATCNCCNCCAGAAAATTTAATTAAATGACTTATTGCATCTTGAGTTAGATAAACCTTTTTTGAATCTTTTTGTTTTAAATAGTGAGTTATAACTTTTTGTATTATTTTCTGCAAATCATTTTCTGCCAAAGGAAGTAATGTAAAAATACGAGACCTGCTAACAAGCGCTTTATTAACAGCAAAAAAAGGGTTTTCAGTTGTAGCACCAATAAAAGTTATAGTTCCATTTTCTATTGAAGGTAATAGAGCATCTTGCTGAACTGATGTAAATCTATGAACCTCATCGATAAATAAAATTGTTTTTCTTTTTGAATTTAATAATCTATCTTTTGCATTAGCGATTTCATTTCTTAATTCTTTAACACTTGATAATACTGCATTTAACTTAATTAATTTTGACCGCGTATTAAAGGAAATAATTTCAATTAGAGTAGTTTTTCCAACACCAGGAGGGCCTGAAAAAATAAAATTACTAATCTTATCGTTTAAAATTGCATTTCTTAAAAGCGAATTCTCATTAAGGATTGGTTGTTGACCAAAAAAATCTTCCAAATTCTTTGGTCTTAATTTATCTGCCAAAGGTGCATTATTTTCTACTTGAGAATAATTAGTAAATAAATTTTCTGAATACATATAAATAAAATCAAAAAATCATTACTTTCAATTCTATGTAATTACAGTAGGAGTTTCCATTTGAGTAAGTTTTGAAATATTTAATAAAACATCTAAATCATTTATTAGAGGTTTCAAAGCAACTTGAGGATTTAACGAAAGATTCTGNNGAGGATNGAAAAATTTCTCAAAGTAAAGTCTTAATGTTGCACCCTTAGTNCCAGTTCCAGAAAGGCGNACAATNACTCNNGAATTATCATCAAGCACCAATCTTAAACCTTGATTTTCACTTATGGAATTATCAACGGGATCTAANTATGAAAAGTTATCTGCAACTTTAACTAAATGGCCAGCAAAACTATTTCCTTTTAAATNTTCAAGCATAGAAGTTANNTTTCCAAAAATTTGATTAGCAATATTTGAGGNAATTGCCTCATAATCATGTCTTGAATAATAATTCCTACCAAATTGTTTCCAATGATTCTGCATCAAATCACTNACCGAACATTTTTTCTCAGCTAAAACTTGTANCCAATACAAAACTGCCCATANTCCATCTTTCTCTCTCACATGNTTNCTACCTGTTCCNAAACTTTCTTCTCCACATAAAGTAATTAAATTAGANTCTAAAAGATTTCCAAAAAACTTCCANCCAGTAGGTGTCTCGAAACANGGTATNTTTAATGCTCGAGCAACATTATCAACNGCNGAGCTNGTTGGCATNGATCGTGCCACACCTGTAATNCCATCTTTATAACCAGGGACACNTTTNGTGTTAGCAGTGATAACTGCNAGGCTATCACTAGGATTTACAAAACATCCACTTCCTAAAATCATATTCCTATCTCCATCTCCATCGCANGCAGCACCAAAACTATAAGATTTTTTATTTAATAACAAATCNGCNAANTGGGATGCNTAAGTAAGATTAGGATCAGGATGTAAACCTCCAAAATCTTNTAACGGNTTACCNTTCATGACACAATCATNNGCAAGACCCATTTTTTCAACAAAAATNTTTTTTGCNTATGGGCCTGTAACCGCATTCATTGCATCAAAGATTAACGAGAAGTCTTTTTTTAAAAAATCACTAATTTGATCAAAATCAAAAATTTTCTCCATCAAATTAGAATAATCTTTTAA
>FUFK010000158.1_pt1 | contig 22093 bp, 23 predicted proteins | sample 1021851 | NCBI WGS metagenome assembly FUFK01 (sample SAMEA51879418, study PRJEB19060) | metagenome
GCCCGCGCGGCAGCGCGACGCACCTGCGCCGCAAGGCTCAAGGGTCGTCCGCCCGATCCACGGCTTCGCCCCTTTCCGGGATTAATGCGGAAGTCGTCGCGATCATCGCTCATCGGCGTGCTCCTGGGGGGAAAGCCAGCGCTGGGATCATTGATTTCAAAGGACAAAATCGCATTGGCGACGGCAGCCCCGGCGCGGCGACGGCGCAAGATCCTGAATTATCACAACCATTTGCACCCAAGCCGACGGCGGTGCTTTTATCTCGCCATCGTAACTGACACCTTGAGCCTCCACCCCTGCCCTTCCCCGCGACACCAGGTCTAGATCCAGAGCCAGCCGGAATGAGGAGCGGCACGAACCTCACTGCGGAGCGCCTTCGCGCGCGACGAAGATCGTGTCGCGCGGTGGCTGAACGGGCGGAACTTCCTCCCCGCGCGCAAGCTCAGGGGAAGCTTTCCGCGTCGGGACTGTGGCGTCGGAAGGCGTCTCGGACCTGCGGGCAAACAGCCCGGACGAGCGCCAGGCATCGGGGTCCGGAACCTCGCGCGCGACCGCTCGTGCGTTGGGCGCGACCCGCACGCCGGAGAGTTTCGCGACATAGGCGATGGTCTCGGCAGGCAGGTTTTGCCTGCCGCCAAGATAGGCCTGATAGCGCCCCGGCCCGGCATTATAGGCTGCGAGAAATCCAGGATCGCCGTAGCGATCGAGCAGCTCGCGAAGATAGGCCGAGCCTGCCAGGATATTGTCGCACGGGTCTAACGGATCGCTGCCAAGACGGTAGCGCTGGCGCAGTTCCGCCCAAGTTCCCGGCATCAATTGCATCAGCCCCATCGCGCCCTTTGGCGATATGGCAAACACCTTGAAGTTGCTCTCGACCGCGATGACCGCGCGGATCAGCGCGTCCGAAATCGCGAAGCGCGCCGCGGCGCGGGCGATGGGTTCGTCGAACACGCGGAGCCCCGCGCAGGACGCTGCCGCGCGCTGCGCCGGGGACGCCGAAACGGTCGCCGGTGCGAGGAATGCGAGCGCGAACGCCCCGCCGAGACAGCGGGCGAAGGCCGCCTTCACTGGGGCTGCTCGGCGTCGCGACGGCGCTGACGGCGCTGCCAGAACAGGAGGTGCGGATCGCCCTCGCGCGACGGGCCGAACAGATTCGCGCGGATCGCGCGGGGCAGTTGCGGGTCGTCGATCAGCAGCGCCAGATAGGGTCCGGCACGCTCGCCGGTGTGCGACCAGCCTGCCCCGATTTCGCGGCCTTCGGCGCTCGAACCGGCGTGAATGCGATAGTTGGGTGCGTTGGGCGAGGCGCTCCGCGCCGCGGGAACGATGGTCAGTTCCGCGTCGAACCCGAGCGTCGTCAGGCGCCCCAGAAAGCCGTCGCCCTGGGGTTTGAATTCACCGATCCTGATCATGGTCTATTCCATTTTTGCTAGTGGAAATTGAGGATTGCTCGACTGCGCGGGATGCGCGTTCGGGGCTGTCGGCGAGCCAGAGCGGGCTCAGCACGGCGCGGATCGAGCGGGTGGAAACCGGCCCGAAATAGCGCCCGTCGAAGCTGGCTTCGGCGACTGGATTGAGCAGCAGAACCTGGTCCGCCGCGAGGGTTCGGCACCCCCGCCAGACGGGCATCGGACGCCCGATCCGGTCGCGGAAGCGCGCGCGGGCGACGCGTTCGCCATCGACCAGAATGTCCAGCCCGACCCGGCAGATGCGCTGGCCCCGCAGTGCCGCGACATGCTTGAGCATCGGCGTGCGCAGCGGAAGATAGCGCCGCTCCGCCATCATCCGCGCGAGCGGTTCGGGCGGCATGGCCGCCACCAGATCGCCGCGCTTCAGCGCCGTGACCGGACGCGCGGCATAGAGTCCGACGGGTACGCTCGCGCTCGCATTCCAGATGAGCCTTGGCACAGGCCGGACAAAGGCCGGGATCACCAGCGCGCCGAGCGCGAGATAGCCGGTCAGCATGATGGCAAAGCGCGTCATCCGCTTAAGTCCTGCCGCAGCAGCCAGGCTTGGTGGCGCGCGCGCGAATAGGCGCGCGGGCGATAGCCAACGCTCAGCCGGTTATGGACGTGGCGCCAATAATCATGCGCGGCATATGCCGGATCGATCCCCAGCGCTTCGATCGCATCGATCGCTTCGAAGGCGCGTTCGACCCGCGCCCAGCTCGACAGGTCGAGCAGCAGTTCGCCGCCCGGTTGCACCTCCGGGAGCGTCGAATAGGGTTCGCCCGGCGCGACCGCGCGGACGATGGCGAGCCGCGAAAGCGCCGTCCCATAGTCGTTCGAAGCCCAGCGCACGAAGGCGAACACAGCTCCCGGCGCGAAGAAAAGATGACGCCGGCGGCGGTCGACAATCGCGTCGCGCAGCGGATGCCCGAACCGGATCCAGCGCTCGGTCGCGTCCTCGACCCAGAACAGATCGACCCGCGTTGTCCCCGCAAGGGGAGAAGGTTCTGCCCGGCCGGGGATAGCGTGCGCGTCACCCGGACGACCGATCGAGGCCATGTGCGCGCTCACCGGCGCACCGCGCCGGGACGGTCGAGCACGCTCGGATCGATCGGCTTTGCGGGATGGACGATGCCGTTGCCCTGGTCCGAGGTCGACCGGCGCATGCCCTTGTCGGCCCAGCTCTGCAGGTCGGCGAGTGCATAGACGATGCGCCCGCCGAGCTTGCGATAGAGCGGCCCGGTGCCATAGCAGCGATGCTTTTCAAGGGTGCGCGCCGAGAGGCCGAGCAGCAGCGCGGCATCGGGCGTGCGCAGCAGACGTTGCGATGGCGGCGGGGTGGTCATTCAGTGTCTCCGGGCGGTGGCCCGGCAAGCGCAGCGGACCTGTTCCAATCACCGGATGCAGATGGCGGGGAAAGGCGAGCCGCGGGGAGCGGCCAGAACCGGACTGCCTAGAATGTCGCCCCCTCAGTCGCCAAGCAGGCCGCGATATTCGCCCTCCATGAGCGCGCGCGCCTCGCCGATCAGCCGCTGGATGCGACGCCGCTCGCTGGTCGATTTCCATGCTTCGGCGCGCATTTCGGGCAGCCAGGGATAGACGAGGGATGACCCGATCTCGCGCGTCGTCGCGCCGGCGAGCGCCATGTCGAGGACACCCAGCAACAGCGAGAGGCGACGATGCTGCAAGGCGCTCGGGCGCATCACGGCGGCAGCCGACGCGGTTCCGATCCCCGCAATCAGCCGCCGCGCCGCACCGGCGCTGGCGGCGCGCAGCGCGCTCGATACGGGTGCCAACTGAATGACGAGCGGCGCACGCAAATCGTCGGACAGGATGCGAAACCGATGCCGCAAACCGTCATGGTCGAGCACCAGATCGTGCGCGCCATTGATCATCCGCGCCCGCGTCGGGACGAGCGCGGGCAGCGGCGCGGCACCGGGAAAATCATCATCGGCGGAACGCAGAATGACGAGCTGCGCCGCGACTTCCGGAGCCCAGAATGCCGGCGCTTCGCGCACGGCAAGCTCGGGATTGAAGGGATGCGCCAGCCCCCAGCGCGCGCAAAGCGCCGCGCGTATCGCATCGCTGCCCGACGTCGCCCTCCCCCTGCGCCACGCGCGCCACTGCGCGCGATAGGCCGGATTTCGGCGCAGAAATTCCTGCGCGAAATCGGCGAGATCGTGCCGCGCGTACGCGTCGCCCGGATGCGACAGAACGGGCGGCGATGGAGCGACGGCGGGCCTCCAGGCGATGCAAGATCGCCCGAAAGGCTCGGCGGAAGGGCAAGGCGCTCGAAGACCCCGATCGCGCCCAGCCTTCCCCCCAATTGGGGAGAGCGCGGCGCGACGCGCCGCGCTGGCGCAGCACGCGAAAGGCGCCCCGCCGGAACCGGCGGGGCGCCTTGATGTCGATCAGTCGTTTGCCGAGCGGCGGGGGCGCGACCAGATCAGGCTGGAGGTGTCGGCGCCCTCATCGTCGAACAGGTTCGCGAAGATGGGCTGGGTGAAGCTTGGATCGTCGAGCTTGACCGAAAGATAGTCGCGCTGCTCGGCGGAGGTCTTTGCCCAGGCGGCACCGATCTCGGCGCGGCCGACATAGACGCGGTGAGTGGGTGCGTTTTCGTTGGGGCGGTTGTCTTCCGGAACGATCCGGACGCCCTTTGCCTGGACGCTCAGGGTGACGATCGAACCCTGATATTCTTCGCCGACCTTCTTGAAGCTGCCGATATTCGCCATTGTACCAGTCCTTTTGTGCTCGGGCCGCCCCATGCGGCCTCGATGGCGTCACAAGGCCGGGTGCGACATGCCGCCGCAGCGCGAGCCCGCAGCGTCAGCGGAGGACTGCGCAGCCTGGTCTTTCTTGCCGCGCGAGGAATGGACGCGTCCGGGGTCCCCGCGCGCTTGCGCGCGGGGTGGCGTGGCCAGGGGAAGAAAGTCCGGGCGCAGCAGTTGCGGCAAGGCTTTCGAGGCGCAGCCGACATCCGGCCAGACAGCCATGAACGAGGCCATTGGGGCGCTCAGCCAGAACGGTCGCGACTAAGCGAAGGCAGCAAAAAACAACGGCGACAGCAGAACCAATGATCGCCAAAAGGCACCAGCACCAGTTTCGACCTCCGGGAACCGCCGACCCAAAACTCCCACGCCAAAGAGCCAGGTTCGGCACACACAGATCGCGTCCCGGGCCAGCCCCGCCACCCAGCGAAACTCAAAAAGGCGCGACCCACCTACCCCAGCCATCGCCTCCCGATTGCGATCGCAGGCGACAACCACCCCGATCTCGCCGCCCCCGCCCGGGCATGCTCGACACCAGGTCACCCCCGCTTCCGGCGTGGTGCCGCGTGCCAGCCACGCCCCGCCTACCGGCCGCCCCGCCCCAGAACCACAACCACCGAACCCCAGCAGCCCCGCCCCGGCCAGCCCCCTCCCCCACAATCGCGATCGGTCAAAGCGCGGCGGCATGCCGCCGCGCCTGCGCGGGTCAACGCGCAAATGGATCATATTCGCGAACGATCAGCGCGGGATCGCCATCGAACTCATGCGCTTCGACGACTCCGAAATTTCCGTCCCCGGTCTCGAACACGATGACGATGGTCATCAGGGTCCGTGCGAGGTTCCATGCGTTCTTCTGTGCGAGGGTGAGCGGCATCTCGAAGCCCCTGTCGAGGAGCGAGGACCGTCCCCGCTCGACAGGCGCCCGAAGTGTTCGGCGCACGGCCGCAATCACCGCACAGCCGCAGGCAAGCGGCCGCACGCAAGGCGTAAGCGGACCCTTTACGGGTTGATGGCGTCAGGCCGTGCGCCGTACCAAGGAAGTGCCCCCAAGAGCGGAGACGGCCTCGCGGGGGCAGGTTCGAAGCGTCTCAGCTGCAGACCGAAACCATGCCCTGCCCCCGGAGCATGCAAAGACATTCACGAGCCAGTTCGAGGGAGTCGGTCGCGCAGAGCCTCAGCTGACCCCCGCCCATCCTCCGGTAGCGCCCTGCCCAACACCGAAATAATCCCGCTCGCGCAGGTCAAGGCCGAGCTCGAGCAGATCATCGAGACGATCAAGTTCACGGCCGATGAGATCGTCGAAGAACCGCAGACCGGCCGCACGAAGGCCCGCGGACCGCAGCTCGAGCTGCACGAGCATCTCGCGCACCGGCCCAGCGATGAAGCGCCGCGCGCGCGCGCCAGCAAGTCCAAAGTCCCCAAGAAAGGCCTCAAGATCGGCTGTGGTCATCGTATCGAAGAATTCAGCACCGCCGAGGTGGAAGGCGAGCTGGTGCGTATAGCGCTCGCTCAGACGGATCGGGAGCATGTCGTAGAGCGGGGCCAGCCGCGCCGCTCCGTCAGGCGTATAAAGGATTCCGTGGTTCTTGGCGTGATTGTCGGTGTTGCCGATCACGAGGTTGAAGATGGTCGCGAGCAGGAAGGTCTCGATCGCCTGGGCCGGCTGCGCGAGTTGCATCAGTATCCCGTGGATGCCCGCTGTGTCGAAGCGGCGCCCCTCGGCACCGCTGCGTTCATATTTCAGCGAAGCTGGCAGCCCCAGTGCCTGCGCGAAATCCTCCTGGTGAAGGCGATAGACGACATTATCGATAACGAGGCGATCAAAGCGCTCGATCAGTACGGCGTTGATGCCATCGACTACCACATGCTGCGTGTTCGACGCGGCAAATCCGCATCCGCTCGCAAGGCTGCAGGCGGCGGCTTCCTGCACTGCCTCCCCGCCTTCCGCGCGGCGCGGGACCTTGAGGATATGGGTGGTCGGAACCTTGCGATCGCTGGCCGGGAGCGCAAAGCGGCCATCGGGCAGCAGGGTGACCGCGAGCTTGCGCTGGATGCCGGCAACCGGCGAGGGATCGATGACGGCAGCGGGGAGCGGCTCGCGGTCTGCGAGGCGCTGCACGATCAGGCCAAGCTCATCGTCAGCGAGCGGCGTATAGTCGCTCGCAAGCTCGCCCGGCACCTTGATCGGCGGGGAGCCGGCCGGAAGGCAGGAGATGGCGCCCGCGCAATCCGCGCCGACCAGGCCGAGGATGGACACCAGGTCACCGCGGTCGATGCCTTCACGCTCGATGATGCGCTGGATCTGGTCGTTTTCGGGAAGCAGGTTATCGAAGAAGGCACGCGTGAGCGGATCGGCGATTGGCACCTCGGAACGTGGCAGGGACAGCGACAGGGTCAGGTCCGTCCCTAAAAAAGCAGGCGCGTAACGGAACGCGACGCTGCCTGACGACAATGTCTCAAGCTGCCCGGCGGGCTCTGGAAATCCGTCGAGCCACACATCGAGCACGCGATGCTGCGTCATGGCTCGATCCTGAGCTTGATGCCGGCAGCCCGGCAGACCGCGAGCACGCGTCCGATCTCGAGCGTTGCCTTGCCCTGTTCGAGTTCGATCAGAAAGCGACGGCCGACTCCGGCAAGGTCGGCGAAACGCTGCTGCGTCATGCCCATCTTGCGGCGCGCTTCGCGAACGCGTTTGCCGATATCCAAAACGCTTTGGATAACCATCGCGGGCTCGTGGGCTGGCAGCGCCGCAGCCACCGGTGCTGGCGGCAGCGATCCGCCGACAGAAAAATGGGGCTGCTTCAGCGCGTCGATCGCCTCCTGCACCGGCGAGCGATAGGCCTTGCTCTGGTCGGCCAGCAGATTGATCTTCTTGAGCGTGTCCTCATTCACGCCAAGCGCGCGCTCGACCAGCTTCGGGTCAAGCTTCAGCGCTTCCTGCTGTCGTCGATAGGCAAGAAGCGCATCGCTCCCCAGACCGGCATTGTGAAGCGACTCGAGTGCCTTGCGCGCTGCCGCAAGAGGGTCGCTCAGCGCCATTTGCCTGGCGAGATCGTCAAAGGGAGGTGTTGACTTGACCATATTCAGTTCCCGTTCGGGAACATGATATAGCCGCCATGCGCCAGAAGTTCAATATATTCCCGTTCGGGAACAAAGCTCTTCAAATTAGCACGGTAGCCAAAAATATCCCCGTTCGGGAACTTTTCAGTCAAGACCTTGCCGTCAAGTCCCGTGGAGCAAGCAGCTACACCGAGATAGCTAGAGACTGATTTTGGGCCGGTTGCAGTCTGGCAGGTTCGGGGTGCGGGATTGCGTATAGCGGACGTCGCCCGCAGCTCCTTTAATACGCGGCCAACCATAACCTCCGAAATGGATGTATCGAAGAAAACGCGAATTGGTTGCGTGCAGCGCTCAACGCACTAATTTCACGACATAACTGGGGGGGGGGCAACAGATGACTATGGCGCGTAGGCAGATAGATATCCAGGTTGCCGTCAATGCTGTTTCTGATGTTGTCCAAAATCGGCCTAAGCCGATCCGCAGCATCGACCAGATCTACATGAAAACCGGTGACATGGTGATGCAGGCAGAACTCGTAGCCCACTGGGCGGACAAGAAAAAGCTCGCGTTCATCGGCGATGGCGACGCCATCAGCGTCTGCGTCGCCTATCTGAAGAGCGAAGGCATCATCGACTACGGTCCCTCCCAGATCACAGTGTTCGACTTCGACGAGCGTCAGGTACAAGCCATCAAGAGCTTCGCCGAACGCAAGCACATCCGGCACCTCAACGCCGAACTCTACAACGCCCGCGACGCCTTCCCCAAGGCGAACCGCTTTGACCGCTTTTACACCAATCCGCCTTGGGGGCAGTCCAACGATGGAACGAGTGTCCACGTCTTCATGGAGCGCGGTATTGAAGCGTGCGGATACGGTGGCCAAGGCATGATTGTGATAGCCGACGACGAAGAGCTCGAATGGCCGAAGCGCGTACTCTACACGACGCAGAAGCGCGCCTCCGACCTCGGCTACTTCGTCGGCCGAATGCAGCCGCTCATGCACTCCTACCACCTTGATGACGATGCGCTGCTCCGCTCCTGCAATCTTTTCATCGAAGCGCTGCCTGGCAACACCTCCCGTGGGAAGAGCAAGCCGGTCGAGAAAGAGCGGCTGGTCAACTTCTACGGGCGAGACCAAAACCTCAAGATGCGATACATTCGGTCGAACCGTCCGCTTACCCTCGAGGGCGCGGACGAGAACGAGTGGCGGCCGGAAAACTACGAGGATACCGAATGAGCGACATCATCCACCCCGGTGCCGGCGTCCTCTACATGAAGGTCGGCACACACGCCAAGGAAGGACTCGCCGAGATTATCGCGCGCAAGCGCGAGGAGATCGACAAGGCTGGCTTCGCAATGTGGGGGTATGGCGGAAGCACTTGCTATCCGACGTCGATGGTTCAGCCGTTCGCACGGGCATTCGCGGAGAAGAAGCAACCAATCCACCTGGTCATGCACAAGATGAACTCTAGGCACTACGCCGAGCAAGTGCGTGCAGCCCGCTTCTCGGTCGATGGTCAGAAGTGGGAGACAATCCCTGAAGCCATCAACGTCCTTGGGTCGCGTTATGCGCTCATGATCAAGGATCTGCGCGAGCACGAGGACGAACTGGACCTCGGCGCGACCCGCGTCGCCATCGGACGGAACGAGGGGCGCCTCGGTAGTCGCTACGTCCAGGGTCAAGCCGACAAGGCCTGTCTCCTTGTAACGGAGCCGGAACTCGTCAACGCCGAACACAAGAAGGTCAAGATCGACCTCGTGGCCGAACTTATCGACCCCTACGCGGTCTTTCTAAGCGAGCGTTAATCCGGCGGTCAGCAGGTCTCCCGCCCGTTTGCGGACGTCTCCGACGAAGCTGCCGCAAGCCTCGTCGAGGTGCGCCGGGTCCCAGTCCTCCCGTCCGCATGCGCAGGCAAGTCGCATCGACCCATCGACGTCAGGTTCGGCGCAGATCCTGCCACGCAGTTCCTGCGCACCGATGAGGCCCGCGACTGAGGCGAGCGCCTGCTCGAAGCACGCGAGCCGTCCGACCAGCGCCTCCCTGCCAGCGGCACCGTCCATCAGCTCGGCCAGCGCGCCGATGGCGCGCTTGTCGCCAGTCACCAGCAGCGGTAGCCCGCGCCGGATCACGATCGCGGCGAGCTGCGCTTCCCCGGCATCCAGTGGCAAGCCCCGTTCCTGCGCGACGGCCGCGAACTCCGCCGCCGCGCCGATCTCGTCGTCGTTCGGCTCGAGCCGTCCAATTATGCCCAGCAGCGCCGCCAGCTCGGCCTGCGCGCCCTCGGCGTCGCGGACGCTACGCTTGCGTGCGAGCTGCTTCGCCGCGATCAGGTGAGTCAGCCCGAGGACCATTGGCTCGCCGAAGGGCGCCAGGACGGCCACCAGCTCGCCAGCCAGCCGGTAGGCGGCGACCTTCAGCAACACATCGGTATCGACGGCGGCGCCGTCACCCATTGCCGATCCCCAGCGTACGTTCGATGAAGACGGCGCTGTCCGACCCCAGCCTATCGAGATCGAGTTGCGTGCGCGCCACATCATTCACGAGATCCGACACGACGACGGGCTCAGGCTGGATCAGCTTCATGGCGGCCATCGCGACCGGCCACGCGTTCCGCTGGTGGGCGACCGCGAGCGCCAGCGTCCCCGGATCGATGCCGTATCGCGGACTCGCCCGAAGGACCGCATCCGCGAGCTCGGCATGGTTGAAGGTGTCGAAGTCGAGCCGGATGTCGGGATCGGGATCGCCGAGAAGTACCTCCAGCGCATACCGGTCGGCAGCAACTTCCTCGTCGTCGTGGTCCGCCTGTCCCGCCGGATCCTCTGCGTCGATCAGCAGATCGTCCGCCGGGACGTGGCCGAGCGCGATGTGCCCGATCTCATGCGCGAGCGTGAATGCCACCATCGCCGGGTAGCTCGCCTCGCGGCTGAACAGGATGGCGTGACGGCCGCGCTGGCCCACCACCATCGCGTGCATGGCCTTCTGCGCTAGTGGCCATACCCGCAGGTAGGCGACCGGCACTCCGATCGCCCAGCAGACGGTGAGGAGCCCGGCGAGATCAGGAACACCCATCTCCAACAGGAGCGCCCTGAGCTCCGCGGCCGATAGGCCAACGAGATCCCCGTTGCGCTCGGTCGCCTCGATGAGGGACCGGCCGACGCTGACCCCGAAGGAATTCAACGCCGCCACCGGAACCTCGTCCTCGGCGCGCAAATGCTTGAACCGTGCGCGATCGCGCCAGACGAAGTCGACGCGCTCGCCGACCAGTTCCCTGGGAGACAATCCGAGGTTCCTTGCGACCGCCAGCCGCAACTCTGTCCGGGCCGACACCGACGCCTCTGCCTGGTCGCTCCACCATTCGGGCCACGCCGCGTCGACGGCCGCGCGGCTCAGTCCCGCAGCACGGAGCTCCGATCTCAGCGATTCCGCGTCGCCAATCATCCCGCCACAATCCCCCACCAGCCGGTCGGGGTCGATCTAGCAGGGCGGCACGCGGAGATCAAATCGCGAACAAAAACTCCTGTGCTGGGCGTCGGGCCGGTGCGGAGGGACGGCCTGGGGAGCGCGCGCGCTCGACCAGGCACAGCCACTCCGCCTCGTCCGCCGGCTCCTCGTCTAGCGCGGCACGTGCCGCGCCGGACAGCTCGACGGGATCGATCAGCTTCACCCAAAGACTGCCCGTCAGCCTAGCGCGCATGGCGATCCGGTAGTCGCCCGAACCATCCGGCGCGCAGCGCTCGAGCAGCGCCGTCACCTGCGACGCCCCGACCGCGCCACCGGCGCCGTAGTTTCGGTAAGCCGTCGGGTCGAACGGCCCCTCATCGGCAACGTCGAGCGGCAGGTCCGACCGGCACATGAGCGCGTAGTGGCAGTCGCGACTGCCGGCGCGGCTGGTCACCAAGACGTTGCGCGGGATCGGGCGGACGACGCCGTCCGCATCGACGTAGCTCCGCCAGGCGAGCACCCTTTCGGGCGCGACGTCATGCGACTTGGGCTTGGACTTCATGACGGAAAAGAGGACATCGATCGCGGCGGCCGTGCGTGCCAGCGCCGGAATCGCGCGCGACGGTGCGTTACCGACACCCCAGAAGAAGAGGCCATCGCCGGTCCGCCGCTCGAGGTCCTTCCGACGGATGATGCGCGAGAGTCCCTCACCGGCTTCGGCCTGCATTCGCGTCCAGCAAAGGCGCTCCGACAACGTCTCCAAGACCACCGACATCTCGCACCCCTATTCTTTCCATTATCATACCAGAGCCTTGATTCAGCCGCCACAAAATTCTTTATTTATGCCGGTCAGCCTGTGCATAAACGGTGTATAACGTCGGGGATTGCTCTCGTTGAACATACTTGCGTGACTATTTCAGTAATTTATTCCAATATCGTTCCGTGAAGCCCGGGCGCACACCGAACTGGAACGTCATCGCGGACGTCGAGCAGACCACTTGGCTCGAGCCAGCTGACCGTGCGTCGGACGACCGCGTCCTGCTTCCCGCCAGTCTTCGCAAGCGGGTGTCGTGGAGCGAACCGACGTCGACGCTGGGCCTGCTTGCAACGATAGCGACAGACGGTGGTGTGACCGTCGTCCCACTCGCCGAGGCGGCGGATGAGTTGGCGGCGATCAGATCGGCCCTGGCGTCCAGCGGTGCGGATGAACGTGCGGGGTTGGCTTACGCGGCCATGGCGACCTACAGCCGCATCTCACTGCAGCCCGACGGCAGATTGAGGCTCTCGCCGACGCTGACGCTACACCTCTTCCCGGGCGATGGCCGTAGGGTGTGGGTCGGGGCGCATGACGGCGCGATCACGCTGTGGTCCGAACGGGATTGGGCCATGGTGCTGGCGAGTTCCTCCCGCGCCCTTCAGGAGGCTATGACGGCCGCGCGCTCCTGAAGGGCGCGGGGCATTCGCGCATCAGAACTTCGGGAGGTGGTCCCAAAGCTCCCTCCTCATCGCCACAAGGCGCGCGCGTTCCGGCTCTGGCATCACGCCGAGGAAGTCGTCGAGCAGGCTTCCGACGGCGTCCATTACGCGCATGCTCGCGGTGCGGAACCCCTTCAGGGTCGAATACATCGTCGGCTCGAGCACGGCCACGGAGTCGAAGCGTGAGATGCGTTCGTCCGCGCTGGGATGCGTAATCCCTGTTGGCATCGGCGCCCCAAGCGCGTGTTCGAACCGCCGCAGCGTCTCCAGCGCCTTGAGTATGATTACGCCCCCGGAACCGGACGCGAGGTAGGGGTTCCAGAGGGGGGTGCGGTCGCGCTCGCCGATCGGCCGTCCGATACGGAGTGCGAACTGGTCGGCCTCGAACTCTTCGGCCCGTGCGTCCGCTTCCAACTGGCGACCGTGACCGTGATGATGGTGGCCATATTCATGGGCGACGATGAACAGCTCCATCGCGCGCGCGACCTGTTCGACGAGCGCCACCTGTGTCGGTTCGGATGGCTCGAAGGGCACCGTGGCATTCGTCCCGCTCATCGCGAACGACATGAAGATGCGGTTCCAGTAGAGGGCGAGTGGCATGTTCATGCGGAGCAGCAACTTTGCGCCGTCCTGCGTGAAGCGCTCGGACTGCCAGTAGCTCGGCTCCAGCAGGATGGTGCGGTGGAATGCCTTCGCGATCAGGCCGCAGAACCGGAACGTGAACGCGCCGACCGTGATGATGCTCTGGCCGGTCATGATCACGCCGGCCTTGGCGGCGAATGGCCCTGTGATCGGCTCGATCCCCCTTGCGACGCCGCTTTGGGAGTCGAGCCCCTGCCGGGCCATCTCGGCCTCGACGTCGTCGCACAGCACCGCGTGGAACGCTTCGGCCGATGGGTTTACGCCGGGGCTCGTCGAAGGCGCTGCCGCGTTGCGCCGCTGGCCCGCCGTCAGCACGGCTTCGATTTCGCCTTCGCTCCAGCCGGCCGCCGCAAAACCGGCCCGGGCGCGGGCATCGTCCTCGCTCGGATCGTAATCGGGGTCCATGACTGCAGCGCCCGGATGAGTCGCCGCACGCTCGAACATCTGCGACCACAGGTCCCTTGCCGCGTCGTTGCCTTCCTGCTCCATTCAAGCGCCGTAGCACCGGCCGGATCGGTGCGAAACGATGCCTACCGGAGTTGGAATTGGGTTCGAAGCTATTCGTGATCGGCAATGGGTTCGACCTGCATCACGGTATCCCGTCCAGGTTCAGCGACTTCGGTCGCAGCGTCGCCGCATCCGATCCCAACGTCGTGAGGTTGATCGACGAGTACCTGTTCGTCGACGAGGACTTCTGGAACTGCTTCGAGGCTCGTCTCGCGACCTTCGATGCCGACAACGTGATCGACTACGCCGAGCAGTTCCTGGTGTCCTACGGCGCGGAGGACTGGAGCGATGCCTTCCATCACGATTTCGAGTACGAGATCGAGCAGGTCGTCGATGGCCTTTCCCGCCGGCTCCACACTCGGTTCGCCAAATGGATACGGTCCTTGCCGATCCCCGACGCCGGAGCGGTACCGCTGGTGCAGTGCGTGGACCCGGCCGCGCGCTTCCTGTCCTTCAACTACACGCCGACGCTGCAGCGCCTATACGGCGTGCCCGACCGAAACGTCCTGCACATTCACGGGCGCTCGTCCGATCCCGACGACGGGATCGTGCTGGGACACGGCTGGGAGCGGACCGCTGAGGACATGCTAGCTCGCGAGGTGAACGAGGACACCGACACGCGCGTCGCTGGCGGCTATCGACTGATAGACGAGTATTTCGCCGACACCTTCAAGCCCACTGAGCGCATAGTCGAACGGTATCGGGCCGAGTTCGATAGCCTGGGAGACGTGACCGAGGTGATCGTGCTCGGGCATTCGCTTGCGGATGTCGACGCCCCCTATTTCCGTGAGGTTATCGCTCGGACACCCGCATCCACTACTTGGACCGTCAGCTGCTACTTGGAGCCGTCGGTCGAAATGGAGAGGCTCGAAGCGCTGGGCGTGCCTCTGCATCTCGCCAGGTTCGCGCCACTTTCGGCGATGTGACGGCTAGGCCTCATTGCCCCGTTTCTGCACGACGCCCGTTAGCCGCAGCCACGGTTTGGATCCCCAGAAGTCCTCCTCTGACCCGAAGGCGCCCACCACGTCGGTCTGCGTGGCGAACAGTACGACATTCGAGCCACCTTCGCCGGTCGCCGACGGGTACCTGATGCCGTCCACCCGCCGGCCGTCGAAGTCGGCGTCGCGCAGGAATTCAGTGAAGACTTGGGTCGGCAGGTAGTCGACATTCGTGCGGTCGTTGCGCGGCACCGGGAGCGAAATGCGACGGGCGAACGCGTGCAGGAAGGAGAGATACTGCCGCCTCGACCATGACGCGGCCGAGAAGAACCCAGGGATGGGTGGCAGGTCGACCAAGTCGATGATGCGGATCGGTCGCGTGGTCTCGAACCGGCCTAGGGACACCCGGCGGCTCCGCACCTCCGCCATCGCAAGTCGTGCGTTTTCGGCACCGTAGAACATCGGGATTCCAGGAGGGTTCATCCGGTTGGATTGAAGCGCCAACTCTTCTGGCGGCGGACCAAGCGCCGCCGGCGTGTGGTGGCGCTCGCCTGGGCCCCGCTCGCGGGCGCGGAACAGGGCGTATCCCGCAGGCCTCGTCTTGAGCCTGCCGAGACGCTCCAACAAGTCACGCAGTTCGCCGAAAAGCTGCATCGGGCTTCGATCGTCGCCTGGATCGTGTCCGTCGTCTCCCTTGCCGTGGAAGAAGAACCGGCGGCGATGCATCACCGTGTTAGCGAACGAGGACCAAGACGATTCCAAGCTCTGGTCAAGCTCCAGGCGCGTCCAGTCGTAAGCACACCACTGGTCCTCTCCAAGCGCATCGACGACCGCCTGAAAAAGTTCACCGCTGCTATCGCGAGGAAGGTCGAGGCCAATCTCGTCCTGAACCAGGTCGTAGCTGTCGAAGTTGCCGCCCTGCCAACCGCCGTCGCCGCTGTCATAGGGGAGCTGCTCGACCGCGCTGCCGTAGAATGCCCCGGCCCGATCCACGATGTAGGAGAACTCCACCGTCTTCGCGCGCCGGGTTCCGCAGAAGTCGCAGGCCCCATATTCGCCGGCTGCGCGGATCATCGCCTGCAGGTCCGTTTCTCCGAAGCAGGCCGCGCAGACGCGCCGATCGTCGCCGTGCAGTTCGGGATGGCATTCGCGGTCAATCAGACTCACGGGCGTGAAACTCCTCGGTCGAAGACATGGGAACCGGGGCGCGCTCAGCCAAGCGAAATCCGATGGGGGTGGGAGGATGGTTTGAACGGTGGCTTTCAAGACGACTTCGAACTTCGCTGAGTGACCGATCATGGGGCGCATTCCCGACTGACCGGTTCTGCCAAACGCAGCCCGGCAGCTCATGGGCCGTCAGCAGACCGGCGGCTTTCAGCTATCGAATGTAGGCAACCAGCCCTTCCGGGGGGCCGAAGAACGTTTAGACCGTGCGTACGAAATTTGCGATTGACGTTGTTCGACTGCCCAAGACAGTATCTTACTCGATCACGCATCGCCCGAGCATACGGCACACCGGCGCGACGTAGTGAACAGCTTAGACCATGGCAAACGATCGCCCCCGCAACGCCTTCGAACGCGCCCATGACGCCGTGCTCGCCTATGGTCTGTCGTGGTGGGAGTCGGTCGCGAAGGCAGCCCAGGAGGCAGCGCCCGGCGCGACCGTTTCCAAACCCGAAATCTTCATCAGAGGTGACGCGCTCGAAGGCTTTGGCGAGCAGATCCTCGAGCGGCGGACCATCACCTTTCCCAAGAAAGGCCGCAAGAAGCCGCAGAGTTGGACAATCACCCGTGCCGTGCCGATCCGCTTCAGCATGTTGCCGCCCGAGGAACTCGAGACAATTGCCCGCGAACTGCTCGAGCAAGGCGAAGCGGAGCATCGAGCCGCCAATCTCGCCAATGTGCTCGACTGGGCTGCGTCGATGGACGGCGAGGAAGGGCTCGACATTGCGCGCATGTGCCTCGGCGACGATGCCAGTGAAGCCGAGCTTAAGGCCTATGCCGCCTCGCTGGTGCCGGAGGCATTGCGCAAGGGCGGTGCCGCCGCAGAACAGTTCTTTGATGAAGCGATCTCTGTCATCTCGATCGATGAGGACGCCGAGGACGGGCCGCAAATGCTGCCTGAGCCCGCCCCCGCACCCGGCGTACATCCGATCGATACCGGCGAGTGGGATTTCTACACGCCCGAGGAGATCGACGATATGGCCGGCCCCCAAAGCGATCCGGCCTACGCCTTCCGCGTGGTGCGCCTGTGCGAAGCGCTGCGTGCCAACCCCGAGCGCGCCACGCACATCGCCATGATGCTTGGTGCGGTGACCCGCGAATGGGAGCTGTGGCGCGAGAATTACGAGTTCCTGCAGGCCGGCCGGGCGCGCTTCGCCGAACAGAGTCGGCACGCTCGTTCGAAGCGCGAAAAGCCCTGGATGGCGCAGGTGCGCGCGGATTTCGAAGCGGGCAAGATTGAACCCAGCATTGCCGCATACGCGCGCAAGTTCAGCCGCCGGCGCAATCTCAATCCGCCCGGCGTCGACACCATCCAGAACTACATTTCAAAGCTGCGTAGGGAGCAGAAGGCTGCGGTGCAGACGTCACAATAGCCTGGCTTTTGTGACACAAATGCCAAGGTTGATGTGACGAAATCCATGCTGAAGCTTCGGCCTCACAGTCGGAGCTTTCATCATGACGATCCTTGATCCCGCCGCCCTCACGGCCCTCGCCCAGCTCCTGCTCGGCGCCGCCGCCCTTATCGCCGCGTTGCGCGGGCGAAGGCCGCCCGAAGAATAGAATGTGTGACTTGACTAGGCAGATCCACATCGAATTCTGGCGACGTGATCCAACGTCTGCCCGACGTTGCCGAAAGGTATTTCGCCGCATTGTGCGTTGGCCCCGGGTCGTCTGCAACGCGTCCAGCGTGACTTCGAAAGCGGAGCGATCCTATCCGGCAGCAACGCTACGCGGTCGCTTGCTGCATCGAGGCTAGGATGCCGCGTTCGACGACGGATTGGACCGCTAGCGTATCCTAAATCGACGCTATTGCCCCAAAATTGCTCACTTGGACCTGGTTCGTCATTCGGGCGAGCGCTAACTCCATCGGGACCGGATTGCGGAACAGGAGATGGCTCTCGATCGCATCTAGCGACGGTCGTCCAATATAGGTGGCGACTAGCGGCAGGTGCTTCCGGATGACCTCCATCCGGTCCAGATGCTTACGCAGCTCGTCGCGCTTGCCGTTCGAGCGAATCTCACCGCGAAAATCGCTGAGCTGTTCCGCCATCTCGCCGAGTGTCTTGCGGAACTGGACGTCCTTGCATTCGATCGCGAGTACTCGGCCGTCGTCGCGCCACGCCAGCACGTCGACATCCCCATGGTCCTTGTCGAAACCGCGCCGGAGCAGCTTGGTCACCTTGACCTCGACCTGGGCGTGCCATCCATCGGCGCGCATGGCCTCGGCCACTTCCTCGGCGAATATCGTGCCACGTCGCCCATTCGCGATCCCGCGCCAAGCCGCCATCTTGGGGGTGAGCTGGCTGACCGGGAAGTCGCCGCTCTCGTAAAGCGAATACATATAAACGAGGCTGTCGCGCAGCATGCCGGGTGCGACGAGCAGCGTGTCGCCGGCAGGATCCCAGTCGAGGATCGGGCGGCGCAGGAACGACAGTTGCCGCCGGAAGCGCCAGGGATGGCGGTCCCGCTCCTCGAACCCCGGCGGTATGTCGCGCCAGCTATCACGCGACATGAGCGTGAGGGTCGCGAGGATACGTTCGGCGGTCGCATCGTCGATCGACCCCTCTCCTACCCGCATTCCCTTGAAGCGATCACGCGCCACGCGGATAACCTGTGCGTTCTCCTCGATGCCTATCCGCTCGACGGCATCGACGAACAGCCGGACCTCGTCGATCGTCGCCCCGATCTGCTCGGTCCAGGCCTCGGCAAAGCCGGCTTCGAGCTCACCTTCGACGCTTTCCGAGGTCGGCCGCTCCTCGAGGTTCTTCGCATAGCCGGTGATCGCCCGTTCGACCCGCTCGCCCCCGGTGGCGTTGGCGTGCGGGATGATGATCTGGTCGTAGAAGCCGAAATTGGCGTGGATGTCGCCGAGCGGCGTGATGCGAATGTCGGGCTTCATCACATCGCAGTGGACCGCGTCGGACCAGCCGCCGATCTCGAACAGAAGCGCCGCCTTGGCCATCAACAGCGAGATGTCGAGCCGGCCGGGTCGCGCGCCGCCGGCCAGCGGGCATTCGCAGATCGCCATCTCGACGAGGATGCGGGTTGCCTGGAAGATGCCGTTCAAGCTCTGCTCGGCCTTGATCAGGCGAGCGAGCGTTTCCGGCGTGCGGCCATGCAGGGCGATCAGCGCCGACGACGTCCGGGTCCAGCGGTCGCGATCGTCGACCGCCAGCTCGTGGTTGCGCAGCAGCCGCTCGAGCGTCAGGCGACGATCATATCCTCTCAGCATCTCGAGCAGTTCGTCCTGAAGATGCGTGACGACCGCATTGAGGAACGCCTTGCAGTCGGCCTTTCCGAGGACCGTCGCGCCCTCCGACCGGTCGCGGACGCTCCAGCCGAGATTGAGCCGCGTATAGGCATCGTCCTCGCGGGTGATGCGGATTAGCTGGTTGCCCGCATCGTGGGCGCGGACATGGTCGCTAAAACTGCGCTGCACAAAGGCATGGCTGTGCCGGGCTTCCGGACTGGTCACGATCGCGCCGAGCAGCGCGTCCACGATGGCGTCGGGATCGGTCTCTCCCGCAAGCCGGGCAGCGCCGTCGATCAGCGCCGCGACCAGCGCGCGCTCGGCGATGTTCTCGGCGTGGAACAACGCCTTGTCGAAGTCACTGCCGACCCGCGTGGCAATCGTCGATCGAGCGCGGTCGATCTCGACCCGGATCGCGGCCTTCGCGGCCTCGTAGGTCAGCCGGTCGTGCACGAGACGGCGATCGCTCAGATCGCCTTCGAAGATCAGGTCCCAGAGGACCGGCCCGGCGGGCAGATCGAGCTTCTCCTCCAACCGCGGCGCGGCACGCGACAGCCAGACGCTCGCCATCCGCCACCGCTCGTAGGCGACGGTGCCGCCGGCTTGGTCGGGACTCTCAACGTCCGCCCACCAGTCGCGCTGGTCGGAGACATAGGCAATCATGGGCTTGTCGTGCCGGCCCGAATCCTCGCTGCCATAGACCGGCGCGCCGCGGTCGTCTTCGAAGACCGAGGGTGCCTCCCGGCGAAGCCGCAGCCAATTGCCGTCGACAAACCGACCCACCCGGAAATCGACTTCGAGTGCTGCCTCCTGCCGCAATTCGCGCAAGCCGTTCTGCGTCATCAGCAGCACGGTCCCGCCCCCCGGCAGGGCTTCCGGGATATCGCCATGCGGCACGAGATGCCCCCCGAGCGAGCGCGACCAAGCGACGAGGTTGAGCAAGCCGTTAACGTTGGGCAGCCGCAGGCCGAGCGAGCGGATGCGGTCGCGCGCTTCCAGGATCCGCCATAGATTGGCGGTGCGGAAGCGATGGAGCAGGCTCAGCGCGAGCAGGTCATGGGCAGGGCAGCTTTCCACCCGCCAGCGGGGATGATCGTCGCCACCAAAGGAGACAGCGGACGCGCGGCCGATGCCGCAGCCGACCAGCAGCGTCATGCCCTCCTTGTAATCGGGGTCCGCTGCCGCCTGGCTGTAACGTGCCGCTATGCGCTTCTCGAACATCTCACCCAGCGTTACGCCGGCCGGGTTTAGGCCGGACAGCCCCGTCTCGTCGATATCGTCGAGCGTGTCGGTGAAGAACAGGAAGTGAATCGTCCGCCCGGTGTCGAACCGGACCATGGTTTCGGCAACGAGCGCGCCGCCGTCGGGCTCGAAATCAAGCACTGCCCCTGACACGCCGCCGAGCAGCTGGATCTCGTTGAACAGTTGGGCATAGCTCAAGCTCAGCGCGCGGCAGAGGTCGCTGCGCCGACCAAGGCGGGTGAGCGCGTCGATGACCCAATAGCGGATTGCCGCAGTGACGGCGTTCGGGAGAACGAGATGATATTCGTCGCCGACGGCGATCAGCGGGCAGCGTTCGAGCACCGTGTTGCCGAGCGCGTTGGACAACAGCAAAGGCCGGTGGGCGGCCGACGACACGAACGGTGCAAGATCGTCAGGATCGATCCCCAGCCGCTCAAGGTCCGATCGGGAAAAGGACAGCCAGGATCGGCCCCGCATCCATTTGCCAAGCTGCTCCTTGCCAACCGATCTGGCCGGCATTTCGGCACCGAGTACGTGGCGGGCGAGACCGGCCCGCGCGCAGACGTCTTCCGAAAGCTTGAGCAACGCGATGACCGGGCGCCGAACGCCTTCAAACGGTTCGCCCCCGGGCATATGGGCGACGACATCGACGAAGCGCTGCAAGAAGAACCCGCCGCCTTCCCACAGTCCAGCGATCACCCGGAAATTTCCCCAAGGGCCGCGCACCGCCTCGATCATCAGATCCTCGGCGGGATCCTCGAGATGGCCGGCGACCGACCCGACATGGCGGTAAAGGTCATGCGCGAGACGGCTGCTCGGCGCCTGCGTGCCCTGCGCATAGGCGACGGCCAAATGGACCATCGCCTCGATCCGCGCCGAGCTTGCCTGGAGCTCTGGAATCGTCAGTAGCGCGCCGAAAGCGGTGGAAGATTGTGGCGACAAAGCCTGCAGCCGGCGAACAATATCGGGCCGCTTACCCAGCATCTCGTCGAGTCCGCCATAACCGCCGCCGCTGAACGCGCCGAGCATCGCAAACATGTCTTCGAGGTCGAGGTCATCCGGGAGTGCAAGGTCGTCGCTGATCATCGCAACGGTCTAGCACGAAGTGGTGCGTGGTCGCTATTTGTTCCGCTTCGATCCGAGCGATTTGTGACAAGCTCGAGCGATCCGAATGTCTGGCGAAATGCCCGATGGAGACGGCTAAGGTCGGCACCAAGCGCAGCCGACGATGACATGCCCTCGGCTGGCGACACTGGCGCAGGCGTCAGGTTTCCGGTGTTGGCGCCGTTGCCTCGTCGCCCGCCTCTCCTGCCATTTCCGCGAGAGTGGGGCCGATGTCGCCGAGCATTTTGTAGAAGCGGAACATGCTCCCGGCGGTTATTGCCTCGGCCTCGATCGGCTCCCAACCAGGCCCTGGCTCGAGGTTCCAGGTATCGATCGACGGCGTCGAGAAGCTGCCCTTGAAGTCGCTGTCGGTGAAGGAATAGGAACCGTTGACGAGCCACGCCTCCACTCGCGCCCGATGGACCGCCCATTCGGTCTGGACGCCGAGACGGATTGGCGGATCGCCGCCCTCGGCGTGAAGCGTGATCGCCACCTGGCGCATCGGCACCGACTTGGTCTTGATGGCTTCCTGCAACGCCGGATGATCGTCGGCGAACAGCTTGGATAGCGCCCGATGGGCAGGCATTGCCTCGCCTTGATATTCGCCTTCGGCGCGGAGCATCTCCGCCCAATCGACGGGCGCCGATAGCCCGTTGGCGATCAGGCGGAAGCGCTCGTAGAGGTGATAGGCTTCGAATAGTAGCATGTGGGGTATGGGCGGCGGCGCGTTAACCAGCAGCACGCAGCAGGAGATGCCGCGTTTGGCGGCCTTGGCCAGTGCGGGCTTCGTAAAACCGGAGACAGAATAGATCACGCCTTTATGGGCGCCCGACGCGGCGAGCTCGCCCAGGAAAGCGTCGATGTGCTGGGAGTCGAGCTTGCGTTTATACCGCTTGCAACTGACTAGAACCTTGATCGCTATGTGCCCGCCCAGGCTCGCTTCGATCCAGACGTCGCGCTGGCGCGGCTCGCCGGTGTCGAGATCGGCGGGG
>FUFK010041922.1_pt1 | contig 22080 bp, 17 predicted proteins | sample 1021851 | NCBI WGS metagenome assembly FUFK01 (sample SAMEA51879418, study PRJEB19060) | metagenome
GACCTCGTTAAAGAAAGATATGAAAAAGGTTTGCGATCTAGCCTTGACTTCAGACTTGCCGAAACTTCTGTTGCAACCTCCATTGTTTCAATTGAGAATAGTAAAAATGTTTTAAAATCATTGAATAGACAAATTGAGGTCTTAATCGGTGATTACCCATCAGGGGCGTTCATTAAAAAACCATCTCTTCCAACGATGCTTCCCTCCATTCCCGTTGGCATGCCGGCTTCTGTGATTCAAAGACGTCCTGATATTAGGAGCCTCATTTATAAAATGGAGTCCGCTGGTCATCGCGTTGCGCAATCCAAGAGGGACCTATTGCCCGGAATTACCCTAAATGGTACCGTTGGAACTTCCACCCAAGAGATCGAGAAAATATTTGATGAAGATTATGGAGTCTGGAACCTTGGTATGAGTATAACTGCGCCAATCTTCAATGGTGGCCGTTTAAGGTCAATTAAAAAGATACAAGAAGCTAATTATGAGAATTCAAAACAAGATTTGATAAAGGGAATTCTTAAAGCGTTCTCTGAAATAGAGCAATTTCTAGATCAGAATGAATCTCTTGACATACAAAATGAGGCATTAAATACAGCAGTTAAACAGTCAAGGGATGCTTATGAACTATCTAAGGAAAGATATGATAAGGGTGTCACTTCTCTTGAATCAGTTTTGAATAGCCAACGGCAATACAATTCTATTCGTTCACAACAGCTTACCATTCGCAGATTATCAATAGAAAATAGATTATCACTTGTATTAGCAATGGGCGGCGAGATTAAATCTTAATAATATGGAAATGAAAATGAAAAAATATTTTGGTCCGGGGTTTTTACTATTATCTATTTTGATTGCTCTCCTAATGATACTGAACAAACCCTCTGCAGAATTGAAAGAAAAAGAAATAAATGTTCCATATGTAAGAACAATGATGTTGTTATCCCAGACTGTAAATGCACAGATATCCTCGCAAGGGTTCATAANACCTAAATCTGAGTTAAATATTATTTCTCAGTTAAATGCNAGAGTTGAATGGTTGTCNAAGAAGATGGAAGAAGGATCTAGCTTTNGTCAAGGTGACACANTAATNANACTTGATCAAAGAGATTATGAGCTAGCGCTGATTACAGCAGAAGCAAATGTGCTCAATGCTGAAGTCAACTTGGAAAGAGAAAGAGCTGAGTCTGACCTTGCAAATAAAGAGTGGGGTAGAGTTGGAGATGGTTCTGGTAGTGCGCTAGCACTCAGAAAGCCACAACTTGCCCAAGCAGAAGCAACTTTGGAGGCTGCAAGAGCTAGCCTTGAAAGAGCTAGAAGAGATATGGATAGAGCAATATTTATAGCGCCTTTTGACGGAAGAGTTCGTAGCAGAAGTGCTGATATTGGTTCAACAACATTTCCGGGGACACCCCTTGCCAGCATTTATGCTACTGAAAAATTTGAGATTCAGCTGCCCATAGCTGATCAAGATGTGAAATTTACCGGACTAGATTTTAATGGGATGCAGATACCATATGAAAAACAGTTAGAAGTATCTATTGACTTAAATGGGGATATAGTTAAGGGGAAAGTTATAAGAGCAGAAGCAGAAGTTGATCCAAAAACAAGAATGTTATCAGTAATCGCAAGCGTTGGGCAAAATACTGGAGAGACAGGTGGTCAAGTTCTTGTAGGTCAATATGCTCAAGCAATAATAACAGGTACAGAGATCAATGATGTCTATGTTATTCCTAGAAATAATATTAGAAATCAAGCTCTATGGGTTGTCAATTCCAAAATGGAGTTAATGAGCAGGCCTGTAAGTGTTCTTCGATACGAAAATGAATATGCGTTAGTAGATGATGGTATTGAAGAAGGTGACCGATTATTAACCTCTAGATTATCTTCTCTGATAAATGGTCAAAAGGTAACCTACAGCATCAAATAACATATGGAAAAATTAATTAGATGGTTCGTAAATAATAAGGTTGTATCAAACCTATTGATGGTGCTCATTATTGTAACCGGAGCAACTACCATTCCATTGTTGAAAATGGAGGTATTTCCAGAAATTGATTTAAATATTATTAGTGTTTCTGCAGTGTATCCCGGTGCAACACCATCTGATGTTGAGGAAGCAATTTGTATAAAAATTGAGGAAAGATTACAGGGTCTTGATGGTGTAAAAAAAGTGACGTCGAATGCATCTGAAAATGTTGGAAGTGTGAATGTAGAAATAATATCGGGCGAAGATCCTAGCGATATGCTGGATAAAATAAAAGCTGAAGTCGATGCTATTGATTCATTTCCAGAAAATGTTGAAAAGCCAGTCTGCAGAAAAATTGCTGGGGCAAATCCAGTCATATCTGTAGCGGTGCACGGTGAATTAGACGATAATTCTCTTAATCAATTCACAGAAGAAATTAAAGACGAAATCGATGATCTCTCGGGAATTACTTTTACATCGATTGTGGCTGATCTAGAAAATGAAATCAAAATTAATGTTCAGGAGAGCTCGCTTAGGAAATATAATTTATCGTTTCAGCAAATCGCACAGTCGATTAATGAATGGTCTTTAAATATGCCAAGTGGAAGCATAAAAACTGAGGATGGTGAAATTCTAATCAGGTCAAATAGCCAAGGGTACAATATATCTGATTTTTCAAAAATACCATTAATCATAAACCCAAATGGATCTATTGTCTACCTTGGTGACATAAGTGATATAACCGATACATTTTCTGATAAATTTGAAATGGATTTTCAATTCAATGGGGATAATGCAAATCTTATTACGGTATTTCGAGTAGGTAATCAAAATGCCTTGGATGTTTCTGCCACCGTCAGAGCATACGTTGAAAAAAAGAATCTAGAATTGCCAAGAACAGTAAAGGTAACAGCTTGGGATGATGAAGCTAGAATTCTTAGTGGTAGAATTGAGACCATTGTCAGAAATGCTCAACAGGGACTCATACTTGTAATTCTAGTATTGGCACTATTCTTGAAACCAAAGTTAGCTTTCTGGGTCTCACTTGGCATTCCAATTTCTTTTATGGGTGGTTTCTGGTTGTTTGGACCATTAGATCTATCGATTAACATGTTATCATTATTTACCTTCATACTGGTATTGGGGATCGTTGTAGATGATGCGATTGTTGTTGGTGAAAATATTGCGCTTTTTAAAGAACGAGGAATGAATTCAGTAGATGCAGCAGTCAAGGGAGCAATGCAGGTTGCTACGCCAGTGTTTTTCGCAGTATTGACCACAATGGTAACCTTCTCACCGATGCTTTCTGTCGAGGGAGATATTGGAAGCATATGGCGTATCTTTCCACTAGTAGTTATTTCAGTTTTAATATGGTCATTGATTGAAAGTTTAACCATATTACCTGCGCACCTTGCTCACAGCAGCGATAAGAAACCCAGAAACCGTACTCTGCTTTTTATATCAAACAAATGGGATTTGGTTCAAGAAAAAATTATAGCAAGCCTTTCTCATGTGACTCATAACATATATAAACCAGTATTACTCAAGGCTGTAACAAATCCATTTTCTGCGCTTACATTTGCCGCAGGAATATTCACTTTGACAATAGGTATTATGTTAAGTGGAATATTAAAATTTTCCTTCTTCCCTGCTGTTGAAGATGATCTAGCAATAGCAACCATTGAATATCCGTCTGGTACACCCTTAGATATAACGAGAAGAGGTTACAATAAATTAGAAGAGGCAGCTAAAGTATTGGAAGATCAATTAAAAGAGGAATTTCCAGGTCAAGCAATAATTAAAAACAGGTTGTCAACTATAGGATATCAGCCAATGCTTACAAAAACATCTCGAGGTCCTGGTAATTTAGACGCTCTTTTTGTGGGTTCAAATATGGCAGAGGTCGCACTCGAATTAGCCCCATCAGAAAATAGGACAATAAGCACAGACGAGGTAGTAAGAAAGTGGAGAAGAATCATGCCTGATGTACCCGGTATTAAGGAATTATCGTTTAAGTCAAATCTATTCTCTGCAGGCGATCCTATCAATATTCAGCTAACAAGTAAGTATATGGATGATTTAATTTCTGCTAAAGAGGAGCTAAAAACTCAGCTGGTAAGGTTTCCTGGTGTCTTCGATGTCAATGATACGTACAATATTGGAAAGGAAGAAATTTCAATAAATCTACTTCCTGCAGCGAAAAATTATGGCGTTAGTATGATGATGGTAGCTTCTCAAGTGAGACAGGCTTTTTATGGTCTAGAAGTACAGACAGTTCAAAGGGGTAGAAATGAATTGAAAGTTATTTTACAATATCCTGAAAATGACAGGTCCTCTGTAGCTGATCTTGAGAACATGATGATTTTAACACCGACTGGTTCTACAATCCCAGTTAGACAAATAGCACAATTAGAGCTAGGAGAAGGTCTTGCATCAATTGAGAGGAAAAATAGAAAGCGATCAATCAATGTAACAGCCGATGTCGATCTTTCCATCGCCAATGGTAATGAGGTCATTGCAACAGTAATGTCAACCATAATGCCAAAAATACTTCAAAAATACAACTCAATAGCCTACTCACTAGAAGGTGAGCAACAGGAGCAAGGAGACAACCTTCGTTCTCTTGGAAAAAACTTTTTATTAGCTATGATTGTTGTGTACATGCTACTAGCTATTCCTTTCAAATCATATTTTCAACCACTAGTCGTTATGTCATCTATTCCTTTTGGAATTACTGGTGCGGTGTTAGGCCATCTCTTTATGGGTCTTAATCTCTCTGTTCTCTCGATGATGGGTATTGTAGCGCTTACAGGCGTTGTTGTAAACGATAGCTTAGTAATGGTAGATTTTATTAATCGTTACAGGTCTGAGGGAAATAGCATAAAAGATGCTGTACTTGAGGCAGGTCCAAGAAGATTTAGACCTATTTTCCTCACCTCATTAACTACTTTTGTCGGACTTATTCCACTTATTCTGGAAAAAAGTACGCAAGCAAAATTCATGATTCCAATGGCAGTCTCATTATCTTTTGGAGTCCTATTTGCAACAGCTATTACTCTTCTTCTGGTACCCGTTTCGTACCTTACTCTTGAAAAATATATATTAAAAACGGAGACAAAATAATGAAAGTCGCACTAATTGGTGGAACCGGCTTCGTTGGTTCTTACATCGTTGATGAATTAATCATGAATGATCATACTCCTCGGATCTTAGTTAGAGAAGGATCAGAGTCGAAGGTGATACAACCTGAGAAATGCGAGATTATAAATGGAGACATTGATGATAATGACGCTCTAAATGAGACTCTTGAAGGATGTGATGCTGTGATATATTTGATTGCACTAATCAGAGAATTCCCAAAGCAAAATTTAACGAACGAAAGACTCCAATTTAGAGGATCCGAGCGAGTGGCAGCGGTCGCAGAAAGGAAAGGAGTAAAAAGGTTCCTTTTGATGAGCGCGCTGGGAGCGAGTCCTGATCCAAATGGTTCAAAATACATGCAAGCTAAACACCTTTCTGAGCAGGCTATAAAAAATACTGCGCTTGACTGGACCATAATCAGACCTTCTAGTTTATTTGGCGATCCCAGAGGGGAAGATAGGCCCGAGTTTTGCATGATGCTTGATAAATTAATGCTAAGCCTTGTCCCATATCCTAAGTTTCTACCTTTTCCTGCACCATCTTTTTTTACTGGAATGAATCCGTTTGATGCGGGTAACTATTCACTTAGCATGATCCATGTAAAAGATGTTGCTTCAATCTTTGTTAAGATTCTTGAAGATAAGGAAACAGTATATCAAACGATTGAATTAGGAGGAGACAGAGAGGTTACATGGAATGAGGTAGTAAAGTCCATTGCGCAGGCTACCGGCAGAAGAGTAATCATGACACCAGCACCATTTTTTGTTATTGCAAGCATCGCTGGTGTTTTTGATCGCTTTTCATGGTTTCCAGCAGGTAAAGATCAATTAAATGACCTGGTTAAAGGCAATGTTTGTGATTCATCAGAAGTACTCAAAAAGTATGAAATTGATCCTACCCCATTTAATGTTGATAGTCTAAAATACATAACAGGATGANNGTTATGAGATTATATATAGCCTTACTTTTTACTCTTTATACAANTAAACGCACAGTCTGGAATNATTTCNGGATTNATAAGTGATTCATCNTCNGCTGAAGCACTTATTGGCGCAAATGTAATTCTACAGGAAACCGGTCANGGAATGGCAACTGATATAAATGGTTATTATATCATTCAGGATATTGCANCNGGAGATTATGTTTTAATGGTGTCTTATGTTGGNTTCAAACTAAAAAANGAAAAACTTAAAATATCAGATGGNCAGTCTATCAAGTTAGACATATCTCTTTCAGAAGATGTAGTCGAATTGACACAGATTGAAGTGACAGCAGAACAAATTCAGAGAAAATCAAACATCCAGCCAAGTAAAATAAATCTTAGCCCTAGAATGATGAAGGCTGCACCAGCATTAGCTGAGCCAGATCTTTTTAGAACCATTCAAGCACTTCCCGGGGTACTCACAACCTCTGAATTCAGCACAGGTTTAGTTATAAGAGGGGGTAATACAGATCAAAATCTTATTCTATTAGATGGAGTTACAGTTTATAATCCATCTCATCTAGGCGGTATTTTTTCAAACTTTATAGTTGATGGAGTTAAGGAAGCTGAATTAATTAAGGGTGCATANAATGCNGAATACGGNGGCAGGCTTTCTGCAGTACTTAATATTATCAGNAGAGAAGGAAATCAAAAAAAGTTTGAAGGGAAAGCTAATCTTTCATTACTTTCAGCGCAGGCAACATTTGAGGGACCATTTTACAAAGGTGCATGGGTATTTTCAGGCAGGCGAACCTATTTTGATAAAATTTTTCAAAATGTACCAACCATCCCTCCCTATTACTTTTACGATATTCAAAGTCATATATATACCGATTTAACTTCAAAAGATAGATTTTCCCTTAGCTTTTATAATGGTGTTGATGATTTACTTTTTGACACATTTGGCCTCACGGGCCGATGGGGAAATAGAACCGTTAGTGCACAGTATAGGAGAGTTTTTTCTGAAAAGTTGATTGGAAACTTTTTATATGCAAACAGCCTGTTCTTCACAGAGTTTGGATTGGGCGGATCAAATGGTCTCGTAAGTGACAATCAAATAGATGATGCAACTGTAGCTGCAAACTTTTCATGGTTTAAATCTTCCGTGTCTACATTGAAGTTTGGTGCTCAAATAAAAACTCTGGGCTTCTTGTATACAAATTCATTTAATGACTCTCTTCAGTTTGAGATTAATACTAAACCAAAAGAGTTCGCTAATTACATGAAGCTAAAATATTCGTTATCTAAAAGATTAATTCTTGAACCAGGCTTGAGGATTAATCTGTATGATGTATACAGTGATTCTATTTTTCCAGACCTAAGGTTTGGGATGAAATATCTATTAAATGATAACAGGTATTTAAATTTTTCTGTCGGTAATTATCATCAGTTTATTGCGACGTTTCAAGATGATTATAATCCAAATATTTTAGACCAATGGATAGCAGTAGATAATTCTGTCGCTCCTGCAAAATCTTCACAAATTGTTTTAGGTTTTGAAGAGTATATAAAAGATTTATACAAGATACAGGTAGAAGGGTATTATAAAGATATTAGAAACCTGTTCACGTTTGAAGAATCTAGGGCAACCACCGATGAAGCAATATCTGATTCTGTATTATCTGATATTGTTACGCCATCAGATGGTTATGCTTATGGTCTAGAACTATTTGCTCAAAAAATGAGTGGAAGACTAAGTGGTTGGTTGGCCTATACTCTTTCCGTATCAAGAAAATCAATGAATAGTATTTTTTATGAAAAGGAGGAAGAATACTATAATTCTTGGGATAGGACACACAGTTTTAGTGCTCTTGGGAATTATATTTTTAACAGTAAGTGGGATATGAACTGGAAATTATCCTTGCAATCTGGTCAGGCATATACACCCATCATTGGGTATTATAATCAGATTCTTCCAGAAGGGCCCGATGAGGTGTACAGAACCATACCGGGCACAAGGAATTCAGCGAGGTACAAACCTTATAGCAGACTTGATCTTGGCATGGTCTATCACACCAAGTTGTTCGGCTCAAAGATGGACATATATGTGCAGGTTATTAATGTCTTTAATAGAAAGAATACGTTCAGAAAAACCTACAATATTGGTAGTATCTACAACGGCATTGATGATGATGGAGATTGGGATAAAGATAAGCATGATTCAAATGGCAATGGTAAACCTGATGTTGGTGAGCAAAATGTTGACGAATCAGACGAGGGAAGGTTGCAAGTCAATAATATAAGTCTCTTCCCGATTATACCTACAATCGGATTTAGTTGGGAGTTTTAAATGAAAATTATAACCAAGACAACTGTTCAATTTATTTGTTTAATTATGTTTATTACGTCATGCGATTTTAATGATAACCTCATTGAATATGACGAAAAACTCGTTGTTTTTGCATCAATAAATGCAGGATTTCCTGTTACTGATACAGTTTTTGTATCTAGAACAGCAGCAGTTTCGGAATCGGTAGATGCTCAAGATCTATATGTTGATGATGCTGAAGTTAAACTCATTAACCTAGGAAACGGTTCCGAGTTGAGGATGTATTCTTTAGGCCGTGGTAGGTACCATCCTATCGATTTATCGCTGCCTAACATCGACTCTGTTGTATCAATCTGGACTGATTTCATTATTACATCGGGGATGACCTATAGAATTGTTGTAAGTCATGATGGTGATTCTGTCATAGCACAAACAACTGTACCTGATCAGATTGAGATCATGGCAGAAGAATCATACGAATTCAAATGTCCAGATGGAAGTTTTGAACCAATTAGTGCGATAAACGTAAATAACTTGAATAATTTAACATTTCAACAAACGGCTGCTTTATACCATGATCCACTAGGATTCATAAGGGGTGGTAATATAGATGTTGATTCAGTTGAATTTAAAATCGGTGATTGTTACAGCAAGAGCTTCGCGAGTGCTCCTCTATTTTCAATAGATTTCAATGAAGAAGATTATAATACAATCCAAATAATCTCATATGCTTTGGAATCAGATTCAGTAGCTCTGGAGCCATTTGAAGATGCAAACCAAAATGGCATCTTTGATGTAGGTGAACAATTCTCGGATCGTAATAGGAATGAAATAAGAGATAGTTGCTACATCAACCTTATCTATAACGATGAAAAGGGATTGTTCGATAATGACAGCCTAGATTATAATACTTTAGCGGATATATGGAAAAATCCATTACGGAGAGGCGAATCTGATGGCACCTGGCGTGAGAATAGTCCTTATCGGAATAATCCATGGTTGTGGAATGCTGACAGGTCTCCATCACCAATTATGTGGCTTTATTTTGATTATTACGGGTACTATATGATGACCTACAAATCTACGAGTGATTCCTACTTTAACTATTTCAGGGGGGATCCAGTTGGACAAAATATATATCTGCTACCAAATTCTAACTTCGATAAAGGTTTGGGAGTGTTTTATAGTTCTTCGTCTTCGTCATTTCTCGTCAAGATTTTAAGACAGGAAAATGAATGAACGAAAATATGCAGCCCGTAGGAGAATCGAACTCCTGTTGCCAGGATGAAAACCTGGAGTCCTAACCACTAGACGAACGGGCCAAATCTTTTTTTTTAGTTACAATTGAGAAAAGAAATTTATTGCTCTTAAAAAGATTAGGCCAAAACCTTTTTTATAAATTATTTTTTTCAGGTAATTGGTCTAAAATATCGAGCAGTTGACCATTTTGGTGAAGCTCAATAGTTATATCTGCACCACCGATCAGCTTTCCAGATACAAATAATTGGGGTATTGTGGGCCAATTTGAATATTCGCTCAACTTTACACGGATTTGAGGATCCTCAAGAATATTGACATCAAGATATTCTACCCCGTAATGATTTAAAATTTGTACAACAGAATTTGAGAAACCACATGCAGGCATATTTTTTGTGCCTTTCATGTATAACACTATTGAATTATTTTTTATTTCATTCTTAATTTTTGTTTTGATGTCCATATCACCCTCTTTTTACCTAACGAATTTAATCACATTCTTACTGCAATCTTTGCATCTATAGTTTTTAACATTTACAAAGTATATATAGCTCATGATTTTATGTTTTACCGATTTTTTCAATCGATGAAGGTTGCCTTGACAACCTGGACAATCTCGTACGTTAGAAGACCGCTTAATCAGTCTTTCTCGCTGCCTTTCTGCAACTAAATATAAAACATAAAAAATGATACTTATCCCAACTAAATCGGAAATCTCAATCTTTTTAATTAATACTAAAAACATGCTCCCAACAATTTTAACTAAATCACCAAATGAAAAAACAATATTCCTAATAATCTCGTAAATAAAGTGCTTTATTTCCATATTTTCAACAAGTAGAAAAATCCCCAATGCCATTAGTGAAGTGACTTTTATTTCAAAGTTATATTCATGAAAAAAGCTATTTGTTGATCTTTTGGAGATTACTTTTCGTTTTTCATTCATTACTAATTCTAGGTATAAGACGGCATAAAAAAAATAATTTTTCAACATTTCATAATAATTAATCTCATAAATTACAACAATCCATACTTCACTATTTTTTAACAAACTTTTATTTTAATATGAAATTAATTTCTTGGAACGTAAACGGTATTCGAGCAGCAGTAAAAAAGGGCTTTCTTGATTATCTTAGTAATGCAAAACCAGACATACTATGTATCCAGGAGTCTAAAGCGCATAAGGATCAGTTGTCCTCCGAAATTTTACAAGATCATGGATATTATAACTATTGGCACTCAGGTATTAAAAAAGGATATAGTGGTGTTGCAACATTCACAAAAAAAGAGCCACTGTATGTCCAAGAGGGCATTGGAATTGAAAAATATGATAGAGAGGGAAGAGTTCTGATAACTGAGCATGAAAAGTTTTTGGTTTATAATATATATTTTCCTAATGGCCAAAAAGATCAAGTCAGATTAAAATATAAACTTGATTTTTACGATGATCTTCTGCCAATAATTAATGAGCAGGTGGAATCTGGAAATAATGTTATTGTAGCTGGAGATTGGAATACTGCTCATCGCCCAATTGATCTAGCAAGACCAAAAGAAAATATCAAAACATCTGGGTTCCTGCCGATTGAAAGAGAAAAATTAGATCAATATATTTCAAATGGATGGGTTGATACTTTTAGACTTTTCCATGACGCTCCCGGCCAATATTCCTGGTGGACCTATCGTTTCGGAGCTAGGGAGAGAAATGTGGGCTGGAGGATTGATTATTTTTTTGTTAATGAGGGTCTGGTGGAATTTTGTACTGATGCAGACATTCACCAGGAAATACTTGGTTCTGACCATTGCCCTGTGTCTCTTGAGCTTAATGTATAAATAAAATTTTGAAATATCTGTTACTAATTTCAATTCTCAGTTACTTCTTTGGTATTTTTAATACTATATTGGAAATTGATGCTACGCAATACGCATCAATGAGCAGAGAGCTCTTGAGAAGTGAAAATTATCTATTTTTGTTTGACAATGGTAAACCATANNTAGATAAACCNCCNTTNATTTTCTGGATCACCGGAGTATTTTTTAAATTTTTTGGGCCTTACGAAATTACATATCGTATCCCCTCGCTGCTATTCTCATTATTGACTATATACTCAACCTTTAAATTTTCTAGATTGTATTACTCAGAGCGAACNGCAGAGATATCAGCATTAATTTTAGCATCATGTGAGGCGCTCATTATTATGAATGCGGATGTCAGGACGGATATATTTTTGATCGGTCCAATGATGCTAGCCATTTGGCAGTTGTCATCATATTTTATATTTAATAGCTGGTTAAATTTAATTGTTGGTTCAATTGCTATTTCACTCGCAATGATGGGTAAAGGACCTCTTGGGCTCATTATCCCAATCACATTAATCGGTGCAGACCTATTAATTCGAAGACGATTACAAATTTTATATGATATAAAAATAGTAGTTGGTTTTTTTATTATTGCAGCATGCCTGTTACCAATGTCATATGGTCTTTACAATCAGTTTGGTCTAGATGGAATTAAATTCTTTTACTGGACCCAAAGCTTTGGCAGAATCTCTGGGGAAAGTAGCTGGAGTAATGAAACTGGACCGCTTTACTTGTTTAATGTTTTTTTGTACGCGTTCTTGCCTTGGACCTTTATTTTTTTGGCAGCATTTTATTCAAGAGCTGAAGATATCCTCAAAGGTATAAATAAAGATAAATCCGAAATTATTTCTTTTTTTGGTTTTCTAATTCCTCTTATCATGTTGTCTTTATCCAATTATAAATTGCCTCATTATATTTACTGTGTTTGCCCTTTTGCCTCAATACTAACAGCTTTCAAGTTAGAAGAGTGGATGCAAAATAAAAAAACATATCATTTGATATTTAAAACACAGAATATTGTTTCACTTGTTATGATTTTAATAATATTTGGCATATCCATTTTCGGATTTTTTACCGGACTCAAATTTTTTATACCGCCGATTATCTTAATATTTACGTTTGTAATTATGAGAATGACTCTCATCATAAAAAAAGCTGAACGTTTATTTATAGTCTCTGTTTTTGCAAGCGTTGTTTGCAGTTATGGATTTAACCTTGGAATAATGAAGCCTCTGTTGGAATACCAGTCGCAGTCTAGTGCCGCATCATTCATAATTGAAAATAATTTGGAGTCCTATGATATTTATCAATATGATGAAAACCCAAAGGCTAAAAGTAGGTCATTAAATTTTTATCTTGATAGAAATATTGAATACTTAGACTCAGTCTCATTCAATAAATTATTTACCACGGAACCCATATTAGTTTTCACAACTAAAAGAGGTTATGAGCAGCTTCAAAAAATCCCGAGAAACGTAGAACTTGTCCAAGTATTTAACCACACACGAGTGAGTAAAATTAGTGGCCATTTTTTAAACCCAAAAACCAGAGATGGAAAATTGACTGAAAAATATTTATTAAAAATTTCTTAAGATGAATTATGAATAATTCTAGAATGAATGAACAAAAATATCCATCACTTACCGTTGTCATTCCTGTCTATAATGAAGAAAAAACGATTGAGGATGTTCTTAAATTGGTATCGGATTCAAACCTTGTCAATGAGATAGTAATCGTTAATGATTTTTCAATCGATAAAAGTCTTGGCATAATCGATAAAACAATTGAACTAATTTTAAAGGATAAACCATCTTTAAAAATTCAATTATTTAATAGTGACAAAAATAAAGGCAAAGGCGCATCGCTGAGGAAGGGATTTGAATTAGCAAATTCTGAAGTAATAGTTATTCAGGACGCAGATTTAGAATACAACCCTAAAGAGTATGAAAAATTGATCCAACCCATTGCTGATGGAAAAGCAGATGTAGTATATGGCAGCAGATTTATTGGTGGCACTCACAGAGTGCTTTATTTTTGGCATTATATTGGTAATAAGGCTCTTACCTTGCTATCTAATATGTTATCAAATCTGAACCTAACAGATATGGAAACGTGTTATAAAATGTTTAGGACTGATATATTAGATTTATTTGAATTAAAATCAAATAGGTTCGGGTTTGAACCTGAATTCACCGCTAAAATTGCGAAGTCAAAATTAAAGATATATGAATTGCCAATATCTTACTATGGTAGAACATATAACGAGGGGAAGAAAATAACTTGGAAAGATGGGGTAGCTGCCATATTTCATATTTTCAGATATAATCTTACCTTCAAATCATCCTTAGTTCTATTCTCAACATTTATAGGCTTATTACTCATTTTAATAAAAGCATTTCAGGTATAATTTGATCTGATAAAATTAACCCATTTTCATTGAACGAGATTGTACTATCTGAAATTTTAAAATAATCGGGATATTTATTTACAACATTCATTATTTTTTCTCGATATTCTTCTCTTAAAGCTTTAGGAATTTTTTTTAGGTCTAATCCATTTATCATTCGCATTCTAAAACCAACTAATTCATTCGTAATATTTATTTCCGTAAGATGCTCTTTATTACATATTGGAGACCGATCCGAGTCTACGGTATTCATATAATGATCTAAAGATTCAATATTATACCATCTATTTTTTCCATCAAAACCGTGTGCAGAAGGACCAAAAGCTAAATAGGGTTCAATGCTCCAGTAGTGTAAATTATGTTTACATGAGTATCCCTCTTTACAAAAACTAGACACTTCATAAGGGGAATAGTCTCCCAAACTTAAATTATCATGCGCCATTTTAAAAAAGTTTGCATCTAGATCTATGGGTGGTGACGGTAACATACCCTTTGAAACCAAGGAGGATAGTTCTGTTCCCATTTCAAAATCTAATGCGTAGGTTGATATGTGTTCTGGTTCTAGATCGATAACATTGTTTAAGTCCATCTCCCAATTTTGAATAGTTTGCCCTGGAATTAAATAAAGCAAATCAATATTGACATTTTCAAATCCCGCTCGGCGGATATTTTTGTAAGCATTAATTGTGTCGTTCCTGGTGTGCAAACTTTTTAAAGACTTTAGTAGCGCTGGGTCAAAAGTTTGTGCTAAAATGGAAATTCTATTTATACCTATTTTTATGTAATCATGTAGATATTCTAATGGAGTTTCTCCGGGATTGATTTCAATAGTCGCCTCATCTAGTTTACTTAGATCATATTTTTTATCGATTAGGCATAGAATTTTTTCAATTAACTCAGGTTTGACTAAGTTGGGTGTGCCACCACCGATGAAGAGAGTATCAATAGTCCAATCCAAGGTTTCGATGTTCGAATTTTCAATCTCTAGGATAATGGATTCTACAAACTTAGGAATTAGCTGCTTCCTTTTTTCAACGGAGTAAAACTGAGAGCCCAAGGATTTCAAAGTGCAAAAGGGGATATGTATGTAGACTCCTGCTCTACTCATGCAGAAATTTACTTTTTAATTGGTGTATATTTTCATTTAATCTTTTTGTATGATTTATAATCTGGGTAATAGAAATTTAGAATATGGCAATAAAGATAATGTGCGCAAAAAATAGTGGTGAACATAAAAATTGCTTCGATATCCAAAAAGAGGTGTTTGCAAAAGAGCAAGGTATACCTGAAAAACTAATTGTAGATGATAAAAGTATTTTTTCAACATACGTGTATGCATTAATTGACAAAAAAAAAATTGGTGCTGCTCGTTACAGAAATACTAAAACGGGCTTCAAGTTGGAGCGTTTTGCCGTGCTAAAGAAGTACAGAAACAAAGGTGTCGGAAAATTACTTGTACAGTATATAGAACAAAGAATAGGTTGCAATAAAAAAATCTATTTACATGCACAAGAGCCTGTTGTTGGTTTTTACAGCACTGTCGGGTATCAAAAAGTTGGGGACAAATTCTTTGAGGCAGGTATACCTCATTGGAAGATGATTAAAATATGGTAAATCAGAAAATTAATATAAGTAGGGTTTCCCAGTTTATTAAGCCTGAGTGGTTTTTAATGACAATTTCCCTTTTCAGTGGAATACTTTTTGTGGCTTTTAATAGTATATCAATATGGCTCACAGCTTCATTAATCAATAATGTTCTTACCGATTTCAATCAATTAGTATTGGACCATGAAGCTTTATTAGCTGAAGATTTACCCTCGCTTAATCAGAAAATAAAAATCATCGTGAATGGGTTTGTTTTGAGGAAAACAAATATTGAAACATTGGAGATATTGTGCATAGTGATTGTATCAATATTTGTCTTTAAAAATATTTTTTTATATTTTAAAAACTTAACTATGTCTTATGTCCAACTCAGGATAGTTACAAAACTGCGGAATCGTTTATATGACCATATTCAAAGCCTTTCCCTATCCTATTTTCAAAGAAGAAAGTCTGGGGACTTATCATCTGTTATAATAAATGATGTTCAGTCGCTTAACCAATCTATCGGCACCACTTTTCAAAAAATTATTGTAGAACCAATTAACATCTTAGCATTCACAGTATTACTTTTTATAATAAGTTGGAAATTGATGCTAGTTGCACTTTTGATTATACCTCTATCTCAATTTGTTATCCATGTTATTGGCAAAAGTATTAGGAGAAAAGCGAGGCGAAATACAAGACAAATTGGTGGTATTTTGAGCATTATAACTGAGAATTTTTCATCGATCAGGATACTAAAGGCATTTGCTGTTGAAAAGTATGAATCTAATCGTTTCAATGAAGAGTCTTGGGAATATTTCAATCTATTATTTAGATCGTCAAAATTACGTCTTATGTCCTCCCCTATCATTGAAACCATAGGGGTTACAATGGCTGTAATTCTTCTTTGGATAGGTGGCTCTGAAATCATGGTTGGTTCGAGCCTATCNTCAGAGGATTTCCTAAGGTTCATGTTTTTATTATTTTCAATGTTGGGACCTATTCGTTCGCTAAGCAATGTTCATATCACACTCCAAAATGGTTATGCATCAGCTGAAAGAATATTCGAAATACTTGATCAGAAATCAGATGTACCTGATTTTGGTGACAACACGATTACCAGAATAAAACAATCTCTTGTTTTTAAAAATGTAGGTTTTAAGTATGATGAGGGATCCTTTTTTCTGAAAAATATTAATTTTGAAATATTGAAAGGACAAACTGTAGCATTGGTAGGTGCAAGCGGGTCTGGGAAGTCAACTATTGCAGATTTAATACCTCGTTTTTATGATATTCTTAAAGGTAAAATTTTAATAGATAATAAAAATATAAAAGAGTACAAAGTTGAATCATTAAGAAGAATGATGGGCATTGTAACACAAGAGACGATACTTCTTAATACTTCAATTAATAACAATATTTCCTATGGATCTAAAATGATTAAAAAAGATGATATATTTGAAGCTGCTAAGGCTGCAAATGCTCTGGAGTTTATTCAAGAGCTTGAAAATGGGTTTGAGACTATCATTGGTGAAAGAGGGGTTAAACTTTCTGGTGGACAGAAGCAGCGTATTGCGATAGCGAGAGCAATTTACAAAAATCCATCATTGCTCATACTTGACGAGGCGACGTCCGCACTAGATACTAGGTCTGAGAGTTTAGTTCAAGGTGCATTGGATAACTTAATGAAAAACCGTACAGTGTTGGTAATTGCACATCGTTTGTCAACTATAAAAAATGCAAACAAGATCATAGTCATGGATAATGGAGAAGTTTCAGAATTTGGAACACACGATGAGCTTTACAGCGATAAAGGGATTTATTTTAAACTCTACAATATTCAATTTGGAGGCTGATATATTTTTCTTTCAACATAGTTCGCTAATGAATGAACCCATTAAAATCCCTTTCTACACTATTTCTGCTACCAGTTTTACAATCTAATTAATGAAAAAAGTACTCTTTGAAACTCATCACTTGTATTACTGGCCAAATTTTTGGCCCATAGTCGAGGAGCTAAAAAAGCGTTGTAATTACGAAATTCAGGTTTCAATTCCAAAGCGTGATTCCAGATCTGAAGAAATACAATTGATGGATATTTGTAAAAAAATGAAAATCCAATTTATCCAATCAAAAAACGAGCAAAGCCGTTTAAGAGCTATCATTGATCAAAAATTTGACATAATCTTCGTGGGTAACGTAGGGCAGCTCAAGGAAATAGTTTCTGATACTACAATTACAATAATGGTATATCACGGAATTGGATTAAAAAACTCCTATTACAATGATATAGATGATAGAATTGATATGAGAGCGGTTGAATCTCAATCTAGATTAGAAGAACTAAAAACTCATGGGCATAAAAATTTAATTCTAACGGGGTACACCAAAATTGATAGGCTACAAACCGTTAAAAAAAATTATTTGATAAATTTAAGAGAAAACCTCAACCTTGATACGAATAAAAAAACTGTCTTATACGCACCAAGTTTTTATCCTTCATCTATAGAAAAAATCTTTCCTTATCTGATCGAATTAAGTAGAGATTTTAATGTTATCATAAAATTACATGCCTTTAGCTGGGAGCAGAAGAAGTATCATCACCAAAGCACCCTTTTCTTAAAACTATCAAAAGGAAACAATAATATATTTCTGCTTCAAAATGATGTATATGATATTATCCCTTATTATTTATTATCAGACATATTGGTTACTGATATTTCATCAACTATGTTTGAATATTTGCCTCTGGATAGACCAATTATTCAAGCAGAATGTTATTCATTAAAAACTAAACATAGAATCTTGCAAAAGCGTTTCTGGAAAAAGATGGATTTAAAAAGGCAGCAAGAAACTGATTTCGTGTACAATATAAAAGATCCTGAAGATCTTTTAAGTAGGGTTTATTTTGCAATTGAAAATAGTGATGATATGTCGGCACTTAGAAAATCTGCTTGTGAGCATTATCTCTATAAAACTGATGGTTTAGCTTCATATAGATTAGTTGATGCGTTAGAGAGCTATAATAATGAAGATAGGAATATTTAGTCCCAATTGGATTGGAGATGCTGTTTTAGCGTTACCGTTTATACAGTTTATCAAACAGCAAAACCCAAGTTCAAAAATAATTATTATTTGCAAAGATTGGGTTTCAGGAGTATTTGAAAATAATCCCTCGGTGTCTGAAGTAGTGTCACTAAACAATCGACAACTAACAGGCTTTTGGAATACCTTTAAAACAGGTCGGGAATTAAGGCTTAAAAATTTAGATATTTTTTATACTCTTACTGACTCATTAAGGAGTGCCGCTATTCTTAGACTTTCTAATGCGCAACTACGTATTGGTTATGACACCCAAATGCGCTCTTTCTTTTTAAATATTTCAAAGAGGATACCGAGGAGACCAATTCATCGATCAAGGAAATATTTGGACCTTATAAGTTCTTATGACTCGTCAAATATTTTACCACAGATACACTTATTAGATGAGGAAGCAAAATGGGGTGAAAAAGAACTTGCAAAGATTGATATGACTAAAGCTGTTGCCCTTTTGCCATTTAGTATTTCGCCAAACAGAACACTAGATAGAGAAACCGTAAAAAATTGGATCAATAATACAAATAAGCGATATATTATTTTTGGATCCAGTGCTGATGCCAATAAGGCTAATAAAATAATAGATTTCTGTGAAGGCACCTCAATCATTTCCTTATGCGGAAAATATGTATTACGAGATTCAATAAAAATTTTATCTCATTGTGAATACGCCTTAGCTACAGATAGTGGTCTGGGGCACGTTGCGGCAGCTCTTGGTCTCCCCACACTATCGTTTTTTGGAGCTGGTAATAGTCAAATCACCGCTCCAATAGGTAAAAATACAGATTTTATTGACCACTGCAGTCCTTGCAGAGGACCTGATTGTAAAAATAACAGAAAAACTGGATATTGCCTGAAAGAAATTTCAAGTTCATTTATAGATTCTAGAGTTAAAAACATTACAAAATCGTAAATTTACAAAAATATGAATGCTCTTATACTTGCCGCGGGTGTTTCGAGAAGGCTGTATCCTCACACCTATGATAAACCTAAATGCTTATTAGAAGTGAATAATAAGCCAATCATACATTACCAATTGGATGCATTGAAGGCCTTGAATATAAAAGATGTTATAATTGTTGTGGGCTATCATAGAGAGATGCTAATTGAAAATGTTAGGCATAATTTTCCGGACATCAATTTTCACTTTTTGATTAACCACCACTATTTTGAAACAAATACTGCTTATTCAGTCCTTATTGCTAAGAATCATATTAATTCTGATCTTTTTCTTATGAACGCCGACGTAGTTTATCCCATCAGTTTATTGTCAGATGTTTTTAGTTCTGAATATAAAAATGTACTTGCAGTCGATATTAAAATTTGCGGTGAAGAAGAGGTTAAAGTAATCGATGGAGGCAATAATAAAGTTGTAGCTATTGGAAAAGATCTCATTGAAGATCAGTGTTTGGGTGAGTTCATTGGCGTTGCAAAGCTCTCCAAAAATTTTATTAGCCATTTTATGGACTCATTGGAGAGACTCATTAAAGCCGGCGGTAAAAATGATTATTTTGAGGCTGCAATACAAGCTATCATAAATAATGTTGAATTAAATTTTCTAAACGTTTCCCAATATCCGTGCCTCGAAATAGATTTTATTGAAGACTTAAAAATAGCTGAAAGATTATTTAAAGGTAATTAAAGATTTGTCCAAGATTAAACCTTTCCGTGGTTATCTCCCTCCCAATAATTTGGCGAAAAAAGTTTCATGCCCGCCATATGATGTTTTAAGTTCAGATGAGGCTAGAGATGCTGTTCGCAACAACGCCAAATCTTTTCTAAGAGTTGTTAAACCAGAAGTCGACTTTGTTGATAATATAATAAGCAAAGATGAAATTGTACATCAAAAAGCATATCATAACTTATCTGCATTCATTCGGGAGGGTCTTTTAATAAGGGATCAGGAAGAGTGTTTTTACGTTTATCGCATTTCCAAGAGTGGCCATGTCCAAACTGGTTTGGTGGCTGCAGTTTCCGTTGAAGAATATAATGATCAAAGAATTAAAAAACATGAACATACACGACCAGAAAAAGAAGATGATAGAACGTTGCACATTAGTACTACTAGAGCAAACACAGGACCTGTCTTTTTAGTTTTTAAAAATGATGGCAGTTTTAAAGAACTAATATCACGCTATGCGCGGGAGAAGTCTATAATATATTTCCACGCTGATGATGGTAGTTCCCATTCGATAAAAAAAATTGAGAATAAGAGTAGTATTGAAAATATCAGGAATTATTTTAAATCCGTTGATAATTTATATATTGCAGACGGTCACCATAGAGCTGCCTCGGCATCAAGATTTCAGAAAAGCCAGAACGGCAACAGTAATGGCGATTACTTTCTTGGAACTTTATTTCCGCATGATGAAGTTCAAATCCTTAGTTACAACAGAGTGGTTAGAAGATTAGATGGTTTTCAAAATGATCTTTTTTTTAAAGAAGTAAAAAAGTATTTTTCAATTGTAAGGTCAAATAAAAAAAAGCCTAACGATAAAGGAATTTTTATGATGTATCTTGACGGAAAATGGTTCGCCCTAGAAGCCAAAGAAAAAATAAAAAATAATGACCCTGTGTTGGGTCTGGATGCTTCATTACTACAAAATTTTATTTTAGATCTAATTCTTAATATCAAAGACCCTAGGACTGACTCTAGACTTGATTTTATTGGTGGTTCTAAAGGACTAGATGAGCTAGAGAGAAGATGCGGAATGGACGCAAAAATAGCATTTGCCCTATATCCAGTGAGCATCGATGATTTATTAAAAGTTGCAGATGATGGTAAGGTTATGCCACCAAAATCCACATGGTTTGAACCAAAATTAAGATCAGGATTAATTGTAAGAAAGCTTGATTAGGGTTATAGTATAACTAAAATGTATAACTAAATTTAATTTTAATAATATAATCGAACGTGAGGCTATAGGATGAACTTGCTAAAAAATATTTTAAAAGATCGCATACCTTTGTTAAAAAAGGATATTAAAGAACTTATCGATAAAAAAGGGCATCATAAAATAAGCGATGTAACTATATCCCAGGCCTATTCAGGTATGCGAGGTGTCAAAGCATTTGTATGTGATACATCCTCTGTTTCTGCAGATGAGGGATTGATTATAAGGGGAATTCCATTAATGGAAATAACCCATATACTTCCTGAAGAAGTTTTTTTTCTATTACTAACAGGCAAACTACCGGATGAAAATGAATTAGCAAATCTCCAGGAGGAGTTTTCTCTCCACTTGTCTGTGCCAGATTATGTTTGGGATGTTTTAAAGAATATGCCTGTTGATTCTCATCCGATGACAATGTTCAACACAGGTATTCTTGCAATGCAAGGAGAAAGTATATTCAGAAAAAAATATGATATGGGTATGAGGAAAAGTGACTATTGGGAGGCAACTCTTGAAGATGGAGTTAGGTTGCTTGCTAAGTTACCTGCTCTTGCAGCAGGAGTTTATAGAATGAGGTTTAAAAAGGGTGATAGAATTAACCCAGACATAAATAAGGACTGGGCA